>Ga0154857_1070_pt1 | contig 23840 bp, 20 predicted proteins | sample Rifle2008BG19ft_FD_105829 | JGI IMG/M metagenome (GOLD analysis project Ga0154857, IMG submission 105829) | Candidatus Atribacteria bacterium RBG_19FT_COMBO_35_14
AATAAGGCGAAAAAGAAAGAGAAGTATAGCAATTCACTTTATTTAATCCGAAAGTCTTTTTTGCACTTGAATTAAGGGCAAGATATATTTCTTCAATCTCACTTTTTCCATATTCTTCTGCATCGATAGATATTACTCCACTCCACATCAAAATTCCGTTTTGATTAGCACTAACACTATTATTAATATTATTTAAAGCACAATCAGCTAAATCATAAGTATAGTATTTATCATCATCTTTAAAACGAACACCTATAGTTGTTTTGCTTTTAATATCCCCTTTTTGATCCTGATCGCATTTAAACCAACTGCCTATTTTAAATGGTATCATGGCTATACGACCAGAACCTTGAATTTTACAAATTACAGTATCACAAAGCTCAAGATTATTTTGCGCTACTCCAACATGGCTTTCCAAATTTAAAGAAAAATCTTGGGATTGGTATTCCGAAGATATATTGTTATATTGAACTTTGCCGCCATTTAACATATCATCATTAATCAAGGATACGGATGGTCTTATCCCTCCGCTAAAACTGTTTACTGCATCAACAAAAAAAGTACCAAAATCGCCGGAAGGGATATTGGTAATAGAACCACTTTCTCCTCCGCTAATATTGTAAATCATCTGCTGTCCATTATTTTTTATAGTAATCATTCCTGATTCCGGGCAGGGAGATATTTTATAACCAGTGGTAGTTGGGTAAAGGAAACCAATTTCATTTTGAGATTGCAGGTAAATGTCCATTCCCAACATAAATATGGCGGGCAAAAAAGTGTAAGGGGTAGCCACATCAGCAAGAGCTGATCCTAAATCCCCCAAAGGGCCACTGCGCCCAAAAACTTCTTTTAAAAAACTCATATCCGGCACCGGATGCAATAATTCGTCCAATTCCTCAATATATTCTTCGGAAGGATTATAGGTGACACTGTTCCATTGATTCATTGGGGCAATGATCCGATCATCTTGTTGCATTAAATAATCCGGATTATAAAGGCTTTGTAAGCTATTAACTAAATCGTACTTCCATACTGATGATGGATTTTCACCTTCAATCGTATATGAAGAAATTCCTAAATTATTTATATCTAAAACATTATTAAGTGATCTGGATTCTAAATTATCATACACTTCATTCTTCTTGTTATCCATAATTAACAGTGCCTCTGCCATAGGACGCCATGGTAGCGCCGAAGCGTGATAAGGATGGTCTATATTGTTGCAAATACCTATCAGCCCTTCAGCAGAACTAGAGAAAAATTTATAAGGTGGATTATATAGTTGGGATATAGGGTAAGGTTCAAAAGTTGAAGGATTAGAAACATATAACGGGATATAGTCACCATAAATTAATGCTCGATTAACTGTACCTGTTCCAAAAAATGGTGGAATAATGGCATTATGTATATAATGAACATGCACATGTGCCGCTTCAACGGTAATTATTTCATCTTCATTTGCTGCCACTAACAATCCCGGATTTAATGCTAAAATAAAAACTAAAATAATTAAAAAAATACGAGTTAGTGTCAAATTTTTTGCACCTTCTTTCCATATACTTTCTACTTTGAATATATATTTGCAATATTTTATCTATCCGATTAAGAACTGATAACAATTACACTTTGATAATTGTATTATCAAGAATTATCTAATAGTGAACTATGGGATTTTGCATTATATTGATAATAATTCATAATAATTCATTTTTAAGGACCAGTAGCAATAGAGACTATCTTCCACTTATCTTTCTCGGTTGCAACAGTTATCCAGCGAGTATTTCTTCCCTCATCCCAACCGTAATAGGGAGACCCCGGTTTAGAAATCGTATAGATGCTTACTTCATAGAGAGGCTGCTTGTTATGCCACTTTCGTTCTTCCTCCGGATAAAGACTCACTACTTTTACCAGGTCTAAACCGGAAAAAGCAGTTTTCCACATTTCACGCTTATTTTCATCACCGGCAAGTTCTTCATCCATCATTGAAAAATACAGATCTGTTTCTCCTTGATCTATTGCTTCAAAATAGTAATAGATAAAATTTTCTTCCTTTATTTTAGCTACTTTATCCGGGTAGAACTCATGCTTTGCTTCTTCCGGGCTAATTTTTTTAAGCGTTTTGGGATCAAAATAATCTTGGGCTAATAATTCCCCGGTTATTCCGTCTACCGTATAAGTCGAAAGTTGGGAGCCAAAGAGAAAAAACCAGACCGGTTTCCCTTGAAAATGTTTATTTGAGTTATCAATAATATAAACTACACTGGGTCTTTCCCAGGAAGGAGCTCCGGCAGTAAAGACAGTTTGGGCTGCTTCCTGCATGGAAATTCCTGGTCTATCTTTAGGAAAATCAGGAAGGATGGGTGATTCTCTTTTTAAAAATTCTCCTTCTTCATCTTTTGAGACAATTTTATTTTCTACAATTTTGATATTATAAATTTTATCGTCTTGAGGGCGGGCAAAAATCAAACCCCATTCCCAAGAAAGGTCATTTTCTCCCCAATGATAATCCAATTTTCTTGCAGGAGGATTTATATACCACAAGATCGCTTCATTATCCCACTTTCGAGCTTCCTGGTAAGCCAGGGCAGCCGCCTCCAAAGAGGTTAACTGGGGAGTATCTCTGGTATCTTTTGCCTGAACGAGGAGGGAAAAAATTAGTATTAGCATTACTAACCATAAAAAAATGACCTTTATCTTTAAAATAATTTTCTTCATAATTATCATCCTTACTTCTATCTTTATTTCGTTTCCGATCCTTGAATTTTACGGTAATCGGATGATGGTTCTTCGGTAAACAGAGTAATGCTTTCTTGGTTAAAAGCTACATGATTATCATTGGGTGATATACGTTCTACTCTAAAGAAAAAAGTAGTAACACCGGCTATGAAAGATCTCGGAATGGTTATCAAACCATGACAAGTGTAACCAACAGGATCGGTTGATGGTGAGACATTGGGAAGAGTTACATCTATAGTTTGAAAGACTCCTCCCATTGAGCCGCTGCCCGGAAATCCATAAATAAGCTTAAACCTTGCTGGAAAACCTCTTCTTCCGTCAGCCTGATTAGTAGCAAGTGCAGTAATATCCAGGGTTAGATTGGTATTTCCTGATGGAATATTTTCAAAGGTCCATTCCGCATAATGCTTCAGGGCAGAATCTCGCAGCCAGTACCATCCCTGGATTAGGCTGCCATTAGACCTGAACTTATTGGCAGTGAATCCTTGTGCAGAAAAAGATTGAGATTGATCTATCTGGCCAGATGGGTAACCGGAGATATTTATGGAAAGTTGATAATCTCCTTCTCCTGATGAACGAGTAACCTTGATCCCCCAAATTCCGCTAACATCAGCAGTATCCTGCAGAGTGGTCATATTCCCCTGAGAGGTTGGTGAAACCGCTCTTGAAGAAGTAGATCCAGGACGGTACAGATAAAGCTTAAAATTAGCTTCGGGCGGCATAAAAAGTTGAAGGCTTATAATCTGCCCTTCCAAGAGGTTTATATTATACCAATCTACCGTATCCGCTCTATTTAAGAATCCGGTAAAGACTCCAGGATAAAGGGCTATCGAATCATCAAAAGAATCTCCAGCATCGTGATTACTTCCTGCATCGTTCTGATTCTGAATATCTACTGAAAGCTGATAATTTCCCTCACCGGAAGAACGATTTATCCTGATAAACCATATCCCGCTAATATCAGCCACATGTTGGAGATTTCTTATATTATCTTGAGTTACCATGTAACCAAGGTTGGAAGTTGATCCAGGTCTTCTTAGGTAGATAGTAAAAGAACCACCGGAAGGTTGAGTAAGTTGGAGATTAATAATCTGCCCTTCCTGTAAATTTAAACTATACCAGTCCTCTTTATCAATCTGACTTCCTGTTATTTGTCCACCAAGACTTCCGTGATAAATACCAGGTTGAATCAAAAATGCCTCATTCTGATTATTAGTATCAGGTAATTGACTACCCTGGTAAAACTGATTCTCTTGGTAAGGAGGGAATATTTCTTCTCCAGTAATTTCTGCTATCTCAATGCTTCCCTTTTTAAAAGCAACGTGATTGGTATTAGAGGAAATTCGTTCAGCGCGCACAAAGAGAACAGATGCCCCCTGAAGAACTAATCTGGGAATAGTAACTTGACCCTGGCAGGTATAGCCAACGGAATCACTCGGTGATGATATATTCGGTAAAGTAACTTTTTGGGCTACAAAGACATTTCCACCTGGTACCTCATAAATAAGTAAGAATTCCGCAGGGAAACCTCTCCCACCATTCTGACGGTCAGTGGCCAAGGCAGTAATATCAAGGATTAAATCATTGTCCCCGGAGGGAATATTTTCAAAAGTCCACTGGGCGTAGTGCTGAAGAGGATTATCTCGAAGCCAGTACCAACCATTGATTAAGTCACCATTAGTGTTAAAAATTTTAGGAAGATTTGAGCTGTTGGCTGTACAAACTGTTATATTCATAAAGGAAAAAATGGAAAAGAAAATTAAAAGTATAAATATTTTTTTTATTTTCATGATATCTATCTCCTTTCTTTATTTCACATTCTTTTAACTATGCATATTTTATAAAATATCTAAATTCTTTCCTTTTTACTTTTTAAAATTTTTCCTGCTCTTATCCCTCCTTTCTATTAAAATATAATGTTAAACCGATTTTTGTTGATACTCTAGGGAACAGAGATCCGTCCCCTGTTCCTTATCTCCCTATCTGCTATGTCCAATCATGGGAACAAATCTTACTCCGATAATTCCTGTAGACTTAACTTCCCCTCTTATTTTTTCTATTTTCATTAAAGTTTGTGCCATCCATATTCCCCCCACGGGTATTACTATTCGCCCTCCATCATCTCTTATCTGCTGAAGAAGGTACGGGGGGACGTAATCAGGGGCACAGGTTACTATAATAGCATCATAAGGGGCATATTCTTCCCATCCATAATATCCATCACCAATTTTAAAATGGATGTTTCTATAACCTAAATCCTTTATCAATTTTTCCGATTTTTTAGAGAGACTTTCATATATTTCTACTGTATAAACTTCTTCTACAATCTCAGCTAAAACTGCTGCCTGATACCCAGAGCCAGTTCCTATCTCTAAGACTTTTTCATCCCCTTTTAACTCTAATAACTGGGTCATTAAGGCTACGATATAAGGCTGGGAAATAGTCTGGCCTTCACCGATAGCAAGGGGGTAATCATTATAAGCTGATTCCTTAATACGTTCATCAACAAACTGATGGCGGGGAACAGTGAGCATAGTTTGTAAGACTTTGGAATCGACTATGTCTCGGTTTTTTAATTGGCTTGCTACCATATTCTGTCTTTGTTCTATATAATCATCTATTTTGTCAATTTCATCGTGTTCATATATGACTATTAATAAAAAAATTATAACTATTAGCAATATAAACACAAGGGATTTTCTAATTATAAAACACCCACTTTGTTTAATCCTATAATTTTACTAAATTGTTAATTCCATTAATATCTTTAGCTTTGCTATTTTAATTCTATTCTTATTATATCAATATCATAAGTTATAGAAAATATTTCTCGTGATTCTTAACTTCTAAAGAGGACCTCTTCTTGGTTAAAGAGACGAGTAGCTCCGAATAGAGCTATTCCGGCAATAATTATATTAGCACTGAAAGTAGTTATAATGTGACTCCAGTAAATCTTACCCATCAATAGTTCTTTAAAAACAAAACTACTGTTTAAAACCGGAACCAAAAACATTTTACCAGTCAATTCTATTCCCTGACTTATAGAAATTATTCCCAAAAAGATAGTCAGCATATAGATAGGAGTGATATAACTTGAGGCCTCTCTAATATTACGGGCGAATATGCCTACCATCACCAGCACTGCACTGGCCAAACCGACTAAAGGAAATAAAACTAAAAAGAGTAAAAAGATAGTATTAACCGATATACCAAATTTCACTCCCTCAATGCCCCTGGCAATAGAAGTACCCGATAAAAAAGCAAGAGTAAGTCCGAACAGTCCCAAAACCATACTGGTAAAAGAAATTAACATCACAGCAAAGCATTTACCCAATACTATCTCTAATCGGCTTATCTGACTGACTAATAGAGTAGCAATAGTCCCTCTTTCTTTCTCTCCGGCAGTTATATCTACGGCGGTATGCATCGCCCCTGTAAAGATGAGGATTATAATTAAATAAGGGAGTAAAACTGCCAAAAATGAACCGGTTATTTTTTCTGCAGTAGCTATATTTTCTTCTTGTAGAATTAAGGGAGTAAGGAATTCCTCTTTTAAATTCAGGCGGGAAAGTCTTTGCAAAAGTATTTCACCTTGGTATTTTTCAATTACTTGATCAATTCTTTGCTTGGCTATCCTTGATTTAGCCTCTGTGGCATCATACTTTAACATAAGTTTATTAGGTTCTTCCTGTTCAATTTTTTCTTTATAATCCGAGGGGATTACCAAAACTGCCTGAATATCACCATTTTGCAATTTAGAGGGAGAGTCATCTTCTATAACAAGAATTTCAATCTTTTCATAATCCTGGAGATGTTTCACTAATTGAGGAGCAAATTCTGCACCATATATTATAATCTTTGAGGCAGCTTCTTCTGATTTCATGCTTCCCACCTTATTAAAATAACCAATTCCTGCAAACAAGAGAGGATAAAAGATTAAAGGAATTATTATCATGGCAATGATAGTTCTTTTATCTCGTATGGTTCCCACTAATTCTTTAATAAAGATAAGTTTAATATTTTTCCAGCTCATTCTTGATTCTCTCCTTGATTTATTAATTCAAAAAATATTTCTTCTAAATCGTCAAACAATGAATTCTTTTTTAATTCTTCTAATGTCCCCTGAGCAATGAGATTGCCCTGATGAATAATCGCAATTTTATCACACAATTTTTCAGCTTCCCGCATGATGTGAGTAGAATAGATAATACACTTTCCCTGATCTCTAAAACTTTTAACATACTCAATTACTGTTTTAGCCGTAATTATATCTAACCCAACTGTTGGTTCATCTAAAATTAATACAGGCGGGTTATGAATAATACTCCTGGCAATAGAGAGTTTCTGTTTCATTCCGGTAGACAGTTTATTTACTCTGACATCCTGAAAATCTTTCATATCTAAGTTTTGAAAAATCTCAGCCATCCTTTTTTCGATAATTTTATCTGCCATCCCGTTAATCCGACCGAAAAATAATATAGTTTCTCGGGGAGTAAAACGATCATATAATCCTGTTTCGCTGGATAAAAATCCTATCTGCCTCCTTACTTTAGCGGCATGTTTTACTATATCAAGCCCATTTACCATTATTTCCCCCTTAGTAGGGAGTATCATAGTGGCTAAAATACGTAAAGTGGTGGTTTTACCCGCTCCATTAGGACCCAAAAGTCCGAATACCTGACCTTTCTGGCAATTAAACTGTAAATTATTAACTGCTACTATCTTGCCTCTTTTTTTATCATGGAATATCTTGGTCAATCCTTCTACCTGAATCATCTTTTTATTGGAAACCTTCCTTTTAAGCTGTGAGTTTTAAATTATAATTCGTCATTGCGAACACTGATTTATCGGAGCGTGGCAATCTCGAGCTGGGATTGCTTCGTCACTACGTTCTTTGCAATGACAGAACTGTTTCTGAATTCTGGATTCTATTTTCTCGATTAATCTATTTAAATCATCCTTAAGGCATTAGTAATCTCTTCACTTACTTCTTTATCCTTTTCAATCTTTAGAGCTTTTTCTAAAGCAAATTTCGCCTTTTCTCCTCCAATTTTACCCAGAGCCCAGGCGGTATGTCCTCTAACTATTGAATTGTCGTCTTCCTGTAAGACTTTAATCAAGGGGACAACAGTCCGAGGGTCACCAATATTACCCAAAGCCAGAACAGTATTTCTTTTGATCGCTTCTTTTGGTCTCATAGCAATCTGGTTATAAGCAAAATAATTTTGAAATTCCTCTTCGGTCATTTGCAATAATGGTATTAAGGGAATTTTTAAACCGATATACCCATATTCCGGTTTATCTTTTTTAGGTATTACTTCACGGTTCTGGGGGCAAACTTCCTGGCAGGTAGTGCAGCCATATAATCTATCCCCCCATTTTTCCCGAAAAACCAAAGGTACTTTCATCGACCTTTCGGAAATAAACTGAAGACATTTGGTTCGATCAATTGCATAAGGGGAGACAATGGCCTTAGTCGGACACGAATCGATACATATGGTACAATCGCCACAATCTCGCTGAAGAGATTCATCTGTGTCTAATTCTAATTCAGTTATAATTTCTCCCAAAACTACCCAGGAACCAAATCTTTCGGTAATAATTATCCCGTTTTTTCCATACCAGCCTACTCCAGCCCGCTGGGCAATCGGCTTTTCTGCTAAAGACACATAACAAGATTTATTTTTTGATTTATATTTAAAATCAGTCTCTTGATTGATAAAATCAACTATTTTTTTTAGTTTCAATTTTACATCATAATAAAAATTACCGATATCATATTTTGCAATTTTTCCTAAGGGTTGATTTTTATCCTGAATATCTTCTGTTTCTTCTATCAAATAACACTGAGCAGCACTAATTATAGATTTTGCATTTTTTAGAATACTCTTCGGGTTACATCTTTTGCAAATTTTATTCAGATTTGGATTATTAGGTCTTTCTGAAATATTTTTCGAGATATAGTAATCATTTTCTGGGATATAACCTTTTTCTACACTTTCTATAATGTGCTTTTCTGCCTCCGGGAAACTTTCAGCATGAGTAATCCTGACGATATCTAAACCAATTTCTTCTCCTAATTCTTTTATTTTTGTAGTTAGTGACATAACTATTTAATCTTTTTTCTTAAAGGCCTGAATCATAATAATTATACCTGCAGCAATTAAAATTACTGGCCACAGTTTGTTCCAACCTACCCAGGGGAAGAAACCGTTCAATAAAAAGATTAAACCTATCGCTATTACAATTATACCTCCTAAAATCCTCCTATTTTTATCTGATTTATGAAAATGTTCTTCTGATTCAAAATGTTCTTTAACCTCTTCAATTACATCCTTTGCACCCTTTTTGACTTTTTCTTTTATATTTTCTCTCTCTTCAAAAGCTTCATCAGAATCCTGATCAGGATTCTTGGGGATTACAATCCAGGCAATAATATAAGCGACAACTCCTGCTCCTCCCAAAAGCACAACTAACACAGCCAATAACCTAACCAAAGTAGAATCAATTGCAAAATATTCAGCAATCCCTCCACATACACCAGCAATCATATAATCTTTTCTCGACCTATAAAGTTTTTTATTCATACTTAAATTCACTCCTTTCGTAATATATAATTCACCAATTTGCCAATTAAATTATTCGTTAAGTATATCGTATTGCGTATTGCGTGAAGACTTATCCCCCTCACCCTAACCCTCTCCCTCCAAGGGGAGAGGGAATAAAGACGAGGTAATTTCTTCATCAGGTAGGGGTCGAATTTATTCGACCCGGAACGGGTTCGATAAATCGAACCCCTACATATCATTAGTCACTTATTACACATTACCAATCACTCTACTCACCAAAAGCTATGCGCAATACTATTATATTCTGACTTCTGACTTCTGACTTCTATTATTTTTTAAAGCTTATATCCAATCTTTCTTAAAAATTCTTTTCGCTCCTGAACATCTTTGTCTGTCTCTACGCCTTTGGGTGAGTTTCCGTCAATAACTCCCAGTATCCCTCTGCCCAAATCGGTTTGAGCAATAATTACCTCAACCGGGTTAGCAGTAGCACAGAATATAGAACAGATTTCAGGGCAATTTTTTATAGCATTTAATACATTAATAGGAAAAGCGTTTTTTAAAACAATAACAAAAACATGTCCTGCTCCAATATCTTTTACATTCTTTATAGCCAGGGCTTTCAGTTTTGAGTCATTTCCTTCTGCCCTTACCAGACATGGACCTGAAGCCTCATTAAAAGCCAGACCAAATTTGGCATTCGGTACAGCATTCACCATCACCTCATAGAGGTCTTCTGCGGTTTTAATAAAATGAGTTTGACCAATAATAATATTGTTATCTTCAGGGAATTCCATTCTCACTGTCTTTAATTCCATTTATATTACCTCCCCTTTTTATAATATTCTTCATTAAGACCTTTTTTCCTGCTATTTTTCTAAAGAAATTTTAAAATATATTTTTTCTTTTTATTTACTCTCTTATCTTTTATATTATGCTATAATTGTTGATATTTTACCATAGTTTAGATAAAAATTTAGTACTAATTTCAACTTGAGGAGTCTTATAATGAATTTCTTAACCAAAATCCGTCAATCCTTATTTATGGCACAAAATGTTTCGGTATTATCTTTTACAGTTTTTCTTATTATAACTACTTTTTTTACCTGGTATCCTATTCTTCCTATTTATCTTTTAGAATTAGGAGCAAACGATTTTCAAGTAGGATTTTCTTACACCTTGCTTGCTCTTGCTTATGCCCTAATGCAATTTTTAGGAGGAATACTTTCTGATATTTTCGGAAGAAAACAGTTGATAGTTATTCCCACCTTTGCCCTTCCGCTTTGCTATTTTTTAGCCGCTAATTCTTCTAATTGGACAACTTTAATACTTTTTTTGGTCATCGCTAATAGCTTAAGCGCCCTTCAACTACCTTCTTTCTATTCAATAATTGCTGAATCTGTTCCAAAAACAAAAAGGGGAGTAGCCTATAGTACATTTGAACTTTTTGTTGTTTTAGGAATTACCATTGGTCCAGCCATAGGAATGATATTGATTCCCCGAATAGAAATAAAATATTTATTTTATCTTAGTTCCCTGATTACTTTTTTATGTGCTCTGAGCAGAACAATCTGGTTAAAAGAAACTCATTATAACCGTTCAAAAATCAATAAACTTGATTCCTATAAAAAATTATTTAATAAAAAAATGCTGTTGATAATTTTAGCCCTTTCCTCTCTACTTCTATTATTTAATCTTACAGTTAACGGACCTTTTATATCTTTAAACGCACATGAAATAATGAATTTGAATAAATCAAAAATCAATTTGCTTTTTGCGTTAGGAGGGTTTGCGGCAGTTATATACAGTCTCTGGGGAGGAAAAATCATTGAGAAATGGGGTAGTAAAAAGGTGTTATCGTACAGTGCGTCAGGTCTGGGAGTATTTATAATCTTGTGGAGCTTAAGTTCTCCTTTATGGCTGACTATTGCTCTGTTTACCGTATTGTATGTTTTTTTTCAGAGTTGTTATATTGCTTATGGTTCATTTCTGGCCGATATTACTCACCGACAATCAAGAGGACTGGTAATTGGTTTTATCGGTACCTGTACTGGTTTAATCGGATCTATCGGGCCTTCTCTGGGAGGATATTTAAAATTCCAGTTCGGTCCCTCATCACCCTTCTGGGCTGGATTGATATTTGCATTAATAACTTCTCTCTTACTTATAAAAATAAAAGAATAAAAAATATTATTCTCAACAAAAAACTGTTTTAAAATTAGTTTATAGACCAAAATGGTGATAACATATATCAGATAAAAGGAGGACGAAGATGACAAAAGTAAATAATAATGAAGTAATAAAATATAAAGCCATATTTTTTGATTTTGGAGGGACATTGATGTGTGCTGAAAGTGACAATGTCGCGCATTTGCATATGATGAAAGATATTATTCAAAAATTCAATCTTTCCGCCTCTCCGGAAGATATGGTAGTTAAATATAATTCTTATCTATTCACCAAGGAGATGACTTTGTTAGATACCAACCCGGAAGAAAAATGCTTTACACCTCTTCGTGAATCTACCAAAAAAGCTTTTAAAGGGGTACTTACAGAATATAATATCCACCCCTCAAATGAAGATTACCATTGGTTTAAAGAAATGTATTATAAAAATCATAAAATATATGTAAAATTATTCCCCGAAACCATGGGAATAATCAAATACCTAAGAAACCACGGGTCTATTCATATAGGAATTATCAGTGATATAGATAATGATTATCAAGATTTTCAATTCAATGTCTTTGGAATTAAAGAAATGTTTGACTCTATTACCACTTCAGAAGAAGTAAGATCTTATAAACCAGAGCCAAAAATCTTTCAAATGGCTTTGAATAAAGCCGGCTGTCAGGCGGAGGAGTCAATTATTATCGGTGATTCTTACAAGAAAGATATTATCGGTGGAAAAAATATGGGAATGAGTACTATCTGGATAAATAAATCCTCTGAAAAGGACACTGATAAGAATGAAGCAGACTTTATAGTCACTCACTTAAAAGAAATATTCCCTATCCTTAATAATCTTATTAAATAACCTCCACCCTGTTTCTACCCTTTCTTTTAGCCTGATAAAGGGCTTGATCAACCTTGTATATTAAATTTTGTGGACTGATGCTCTCCTGAAAACAGGAGGTTACTCCTAAACTCAGGGTTATTTTCCTATTAGGATTATTAAGATGGTCTTCTTTATTCTTGAAGTTATACCCCTCTACTTTAATCCTGATTCGTTCGGCTATTTTCTGGGCTTCTTCTCTGTCAGCTTCTGGGAGAATAATAATAAATTCCTCACCGCCATACCGTCCGACTATATCTATTTCCCGAACATTAGCTTTTAAAATATTGGCTAAAACTTTTAAAACTTTATTTCCTTCTGGATGACCATAGGTATCATTGAACTCTTTAAAGTGATCTATATCTGCCATAATTAAAGCTAAAGGTCGTCTAAATCTTTGGGCTCTTTTTGTTTCTTCCTCTAAACGTTCTTGGAGATATCTAAAATTATAAAGGTCGGTTAAACCATCAGTAATAGCTAGACCCTTTATTTCTTGATGTAGTTGAGCATTCTGGATGGCTATAGCCACTTGATTGGCAAAGGCAGAAAGAAGTTGTAAATCATCTGTATTAAAAACATCACCTTCACTCTTATTATAAGCGTTAATTACTCCTATCGCTTGGTTTTTTATCTTCAAGGGAACACTAATTATTGATTTTAATTCTTCTTCTATCTCTTCAAAGCTTTTAAATCTTGGATCCTTAGCCCCTTCTTTTACTAACAAAGGTTTTCCCTCTTTAAAGACCCAGCCGGCAATCCCCTCTCCTGGTGCTATTCGGACAGTAGAAACGGCTTTCTTATTTAAACCTATAGAACTTTTAATATACAGTTCTTCCGTTTTATGATCAAAGAGCATCAAGGAACCTCGCTCGGCTTCCACTATCTGAACAGCTTTCTTGATAACTAAATTTAAAATCTTGTCTAAATTGGGGTCGTTATTTATCTCTGAAATTATCAACCTCAAGGCAGACAACTTTTTAGCAAGTCTCCGCCGCTCCTTATTTAAAACAACAACCTCTCTTTTCAGCTTTTCCATTTCTGCTTTTTCTTTATTTTGGTTTAACATTAGCCTCCAACCTCTGAAAATACTCAAAAGTGAAATAATAAATACCATACCTGGATATATTTGCTAAAATCAATTATATCAAAAGAATATCTTTTCCCCTTTATTTCATTCAAATCAATATCAAATTTATTATATACTTTAATAACTCACTGAGATTTATCCGATTCAATGATATAAAAAATATCATCCCATTCACATCCCAGTGCATCTAACATTCTTCTTCTTACTTTAGCTGTAGGTATTCTTTCTCCATTCAGATATAAAGTAATCATACTGGAAGAATAGCCTATTCTCCGTGCAAGTTCGGTGAAATTCCAATTTTTTCTGGCAAGAATATTTATCAAATTATTTTTTTTAATTCCAACTTTTATTTTATAAATCATAGGCGTTATGAGTTATTTCTAACATTAGTAAGAATACTATCATTAAAAATTACAATTGTCAACGTTTTTTAAAATAATTTTTACCTTTTTTTACAATTATATCAGAAAAATATTATATAATAACAATTGCAAGCAAAAAGATATTGAGGTAACGTTAATGGAAATAGGATCATATTTAAAAGAATTAAGGTTAAAAAACAATCTTACCACTAAGCAAGTAGAGCTCAAAACTGGCATATCTAACTCATACATTTCCTTAATTGAAAGGAATAAGAGAAAACCTTCTGCCGGAATATTAAATAAACTGGCTAAAGCTTATCAGGTTAAACCAGAAGATCTTTTATACCTTATGGGTTATCTTCCTCCTATAAAAGCCAAAGATGATTTCAAACAAATTCCTATCTACAATATTATCTCAACAGGAAAACCTTCTTTTATCTCAGAGAATATAGAAGGATATAGTCCAATTCCTCCTGGGCTGGAAACTCTTCCCATGAAAGATCTTTTTGCTATCCGAGTAAAAGATAAAAGTATGATAGGTAAAAGAATTGAAGAAGGCGATATTGTAATTATAAGAAGACAAAGCGATGTAAGTAATGGAACTATTGCCATAATTTCATTGAATAACGAAATTACCATAAAAGAAGTAGTAAAGCAAAATAAATATATTATATTACAAAGTACTAATTTAGATCATCCCCCCATTTTAGTAAAAAAAACCGATAACTTTAATATTGTTGGAAAAGTTGAATGGGTAATGCATAAATTTTAAAATCTATCTCTTCAATAATCTAATCTCCAAATTACTATCACCTAATCAATATGGTCTAACTTTGGCTTACATTCCTAAATTTTTATTAATAAATGCTTATAGTATGTTATAATTAATTAAAAAATTAATAAATTAACCATTAACTGAATAATAAAAATTTATAAAGGGTTATTATGTGGCCAAATCAAAAAATATCATATTTTCTTATAAATAAAAATAAGAGTTTGTTGGTAATCTTTATATTATCATTATTCTTATTCATACCTATGTCCTATCATAATGTTTATCAAATCAACAACAATATAGTTTATGCTGAAGAAATTTCCATCCCTATTCTGACTTATCATAATTTCACCCAAGAGGAAGGAAACGACTATAAAATTAATATTGTAGAATTTGAAAAACAGATGGATTATTTAGCTGTTCATAATTATTCGGTAATCTCTCTTTCGGAATTGCTTGAAGGGTTAAAAAATGGTCAGCTTCCACCAAAACCTGTAGTAATAACCATTGATGATGGCTATAAAGCTACTTTTACCTTAGCTTACCCTGTACTTAAAAAATATAATTTTCCGGCAACTCTCTTTTTATACACCGACTTCATCGAAAAAAATAATTACAGCCTTACCTGGGAAGAGATTAGAGAAATGACCAAAAACAATATTGAAATTGGCTCTCATACCTTAAGCCATTGTAATCTTCTTCGTTATAAGGAAAACGAAAGTTATGACAGGTATATCTCCCGGATTAAAAAAGAAATCTTTTTATCCAAAGAAATTTTAGAAAGTAAAATAGGAAGTAAAGTAAAATTCTTCGCCTATCCTTATGGAGTTTACAGCCCTATAGTAAAAAATTTAGTTATCCAAGCAGATTATAAAGGAATTCTAAATGCGAATAGCATGAATAATAATTCCAATGCTGACCCTTTTTCCTTGAATCGACAAATAATTCCTAGCCCACGTTCACTTGATTCTTTTATCCGGATATTAAATCAACGACCTTTTAATATTTCCCAAATCTTCCCTTATGACGGCATAATAGAAAGTAATCAATTTATTAAAATAGGGGCAATTTTAGAGGGAGATAATTATGACGTAGAAACTCTCTTCCTAAAATTAGGAGGGGCAGAAGTAAAATTCGATTATAATCCAGAAAATCGAGAAATTTCTTTTACCCCTGATTTTTTAAAACCTCTAATTAAAAAGTCTTATATTGTAAATATTACTGCTCTCGATAAAAACAGTCAGCATCAACGAAAAACTTCCTGGCTAATTACCATAGGTGGCTTGTAGGTGGCTTGGGGTCAGGTCTCAACATTTGACATAACTTATGTCTAATAAAATAGCTAAAAATGTTATGTCAAATGTTGAGACCTGACCCCTAAAACTAAAACTATTCTCCCAGATAAGCTTTTTTTACTCTCTCGTCTTTTAAAAGCTCCTCTCCGGTTCCTTGTAAAACAACCTTCCCGGTCTCCAGCACATAAGCATAATCAGCAATTTTCAATGCAGCGAAAGCATTCTGCTCGACTAATAAAACAGTTATTCCATCATCATGAATCTTTTGAATAATATCAAAAATTTCCTTCACCAATAAAGGCGCTAATCCTAAAGAAGGCTCATCCAGCATTAAAAGTTTTGGCCGCGACATTAGTCCCCGGGCTACGGCTAACATCTGCTGTTCTCCGCCTGATAAAGTACCGCCCCTTTGCCATAATCTTTCTTTAACCCGAGGGAATAACTCGTAAACCCATTCAAGATCCTTGGCAGTTTCTTTTTTATCAGTCCGGGCGAAAGCACCTAAGGTTAAATTTTCCTGGACTGTCAAATTTGGGAATATTTTCCTTCCTTCCGGTATGAGTGCAATACCTTTTTTAACAATCTTATCAGTAGGAATATTGGTTATTTCATTGTTACTAAACTTTATTTTGCCTTCCCGTGGTTTGATTAAACCACAGATAGTTCTTAAAGTAGTGCTTTTACCTGCTCCATTTGCTCCGATCAAAGTAATAACTTTTCCTATGGGAACATCAAATGAAATTCCTTTTAAGGCATGTATACCGCCAAAAAAAACATTCAAATTATCAATCTTAAGCATAGTTTGCATCCACCCCCAAATAAGCCTTAATTACTTCCGGATTATTTTGAATTTCTACCGGATTACCCTCAGCAATGGTTACTCCATAATCCATGACTAAAATTCTTTTACATATTCCCATGACTACTTTCATGTCGTGTTCTATTAAAAAAATGGTTAAATTGAAGTCATCTTGAATATTCTGAATAAAACCCATTAGCTCCTTGGTTTCCTGTGGATTCATTCCAGCTGCCGGCTCATCTAAAAGCAGCAGTTTAGGTCCGGTAGCCAAAGCCCGAATAATCTCCAATTTCCTCTGCTGTCCATAAGGAAGGCTGCCTGCTTTTTCCAATTTAAATTGTTCCAGTCCCACCTTCTCTAATAATTCCATTGATTTCTGGTAAATGCTTTCTTCTTCACGGACATAACTGGGAAATTTAAGGATAGCAGAGGCAAGATTTGATTTCAGGTGAAGATGAAAACCTATCATTACATTATCGATTACCGTTAGGTTATCCATAAGCCTCATATTTTGGAAAGTGCGGGCGATGCCTACTTTAGTGATTTTATCAGGTTTTATTCCGGTAATATCTCTATCTTGAAAATAAATCTTATTTATAGTTGGAGTATATATTCCGGTAATCATATTAAAAACGGTAGTCTTTCCGGCGCCGTTTGGACCGATTAATCCAATCAGCTCTCCCGGGATAATCTTCAGTTCAAAATTATTTACAGCTGTTAAACCACCAAACTTCATGGTTATATTATCTATATTTAATAATTCCATTACCTAGTACTCCCTTCAGACGATCTCTTATTTTTGAACAATTTGTTAATAAACTGAAAAAATCCTTTCCAGGAGAACTCGAAACCTCCTAACAGTCCTTTTTGCTTATACAAGATAACAACTAAAAGAAGGGCTGAGAAAGTGACCATCCTCATACCAGGTATTTGGGGAATTTTAATGGGCCCAATATTAAAGCCTGCTTCTATAGGACGCAAATATTCCAGAAAGAAATTAAATAAAAAAGCAGCGAGAACTGTTCCGGTGATACTGCCTAAACCGCCCATCACTACCACAATCAAAATATTAAAAGTCATGACAAACATAAATGCCTTCGGGTCTATGGTGGTAAGTAGACAGGCAAATAATCCTCCGGCAACCCCGGCGAAAAAAGCACTAATGGTAAAGGACATTACTTTATGATAAGTTAGATTAATCCCAATAACCTCAGCCGCTATCTCGTTTTCTCTGATTGCCATCAAAGCTCTTCCGTAACTGCTCTCAATTAATCCTTTAATAATATAAATGGTAACAACTGCCACTCCTACTGACCACCAAAGATTGGTAAACTCCGGAATCCCCTTGATTCCCAATGCACCATTGGTTACCCGGGGAATATTATTGGCTACTATTCTAATAATTTCAGCAAAACCCAAAGTAGCTATACCTAAATAATCCCCTTTCAGTCTTAACACAGGCAATCCGATGATAAATGCTGCAATAGCTGCAAATAATCCGCTCAAGAATAACGCAACGATAAAAGGTGCATGAATGACCGTGAATGGCCAGGCTAAAGGTTCAAGTATATAAATCATCTCCTTATAATAAGGAGGAAGCACTAATAAGGTGGTTACATAGGCACCAATAGCCATAAAACCAGCATGACCCAGGGAAAATTGACCGGTAAACCCATAAATTAAATTTAAACTTACGCCCAGCGTAATATATATAGCGCCAAGATTAAGAATCCTTAACTTGTAGGCATCTAAATTATTTTCGGCAAGGTACACCAATATCCCCAGCACAATTAAAGCTAATATAGTCAATATTTTTTCATTTTGTTTTTTCATTTGGCTACACCTTCTCCTGTACCTTTTTACCTAAAATACCATCAGGTTTAAACAGCAGGATTAAAATCAAAATTAAAAAGACAAAGGCATCTCTATATCCTGATACCGCCGGTAAAAAAGCAACAAATAATATTTCAGTCATACCTAAAATTAAACCGCCGAGCATCGCTCCCGGTATATTTCCAATTCCCCCCACCACAGCTGCAATAAAAGCCTTTAAACCGGGTATCATGCCCATGGTAGGAAATAATTGCGGAAATCTTAAGCCCCATAAAATACCACCCACAGCTGCCAGAGCAGAACCAATGATAAAGGTTATAGATATGGCTTTATTAACATCAGCCGCCATTAATCTGGATGTCTCGATATCTGTAGATATTGCCCTCATAGCCAGACCAGTCTTTGTTCTGTAAACCACATATAGCAGCAGGGTAAGAAATATAGAGGATACGATGATTGACGCAAAAAGAGTTGACTGTATACGAATCTCGCCAAACCGATATAACCTTGTGAAAAATGCGGGACGATGAACAGACTTGGGAATGCCAGAAAAAACAACAATCGCTAAATTTTGTAGAAAAAATGAAACTCCAATTGCTGAAATCAAGGCAGAGATTCTGGGGGCATCCCGTAAAGGTTTATAGGCAATCCTTTCGGACAACATCCCGGTCATGGCAGTTAAGGCTATAGCAGCTATAATTGATGCCCACCAGGGTAAATGAAAAATTAAGACTCCAAAATAAAGAAAATAAGGCGCCAGCATAAAAATTTCTCCATGGGCAAAATTGATTAATCTTAAAATACCATAAACCATGGTATATCCTATGGCGATTAAGGCATATAAACTTCCCAGGGATAAACCATTTGCTACATTCTGCAAGAATAAATTTAGTGACATGGAACTCTCCTTATTATTATTTAGAATTGTCATTAAACAATAATTATATATAAATACCAAATATAAATTAAATTTTAATATTCAGTAAATAATAGAACTTAGTCGAAAAGGTCCTTTTTTTGCATAGAGAGATAGGATTCAATCCTATCTCTCTATGGTTTCAATTAATCACTTGTTTTATTTAGGGATTAACGGTAGTCTCATATTTATACTCTCCGTTTACAACTTTAACCAAAACGGCAGGTTTAATGGCATCCCCGGTTTCATTAATGGTAACGGAACCACCTGCACCCTGGAAGCCTTTGGTGACAGCCAAAGCATCCCGGATAGCTGCCGGATCAAATGAACCGGCTCTTTCAATGGCATCAAGCATTAAATTGTAAGAATCATAGGTAAGAATAGATACAGCATCTGGTGCTAAACCATATTTTTCTCTGAAAAGTGCAGCATATTTTTCCGACTCCGGAGTAGCCGGTTGATCTTCAGCAAAGAAAGTACTGGCAATTAAACCTTCAGCTGCTTCTCCTGCTAATTCTATTAAAACCGGATTATGCAAAGTATCGCCACCTAAATATTGACCTTCATATCCTAATTCTCTCCCTTGAATGGCTATTAAAGCAACATCTCCGAAATAACCCGGGAAAAAGAGTGCTTCCGCTCCGGAAGCAATAACCTGACTTAATTGGGCACTAAAATCCTGGTCACCGGTATTATATTTCGTGTCACTAACGATCTCCCCACCAAGTTCTTCAAATGTTCTTTTGTAGAAATTAGCTAGTCCCACTGAATAATCCTGAGCAATGTCAACTAAAAGTGCTGCTTTTTTGATTCCTAAGTTTTCAAAAGTATACCGAGCCATGACTTCGCCCTGAAATGGATCAATAAAGCAAGTACGGAAGACAAAATCTTTGCCCTGGGTGACCAATGGATTCGTTGCAGTGCCGGAAAGCAAAGGGATACCTGCTTTATTGGCGACTTCACCGCCCGGAATGGCCATACCGCTGCCATAACTGACAAAAACTGCTACTACACCGTCCCTTTCAATGAGTCTCGAAACCGCACTGGCTGCTTCAACCTTATCACTTTTATTATCAACAAGTATTAATTCAACTGTTTTTCCTAATACTGTAGGTTTTTGCTCATGAGCAAGTTCATAACCCCGCATACAAAGCTCGCCACCTACTGCCATGGCACCGGTCATAGGTTCAGCAATTCCAAGTTTCACTACATCAGCAGCAAGAGCTGAGCTGCTAATAGCAATTATAAGTATAGCTAATGTTAAAACAAACAAACTTTTTCTCATTTCTTTTCTCCTTCCTATTAAAATATAAACCTTCTTAAATATGAACCTTTTCGACTAACAATCTTGAATTCTCAAACTCTTATAATTTTACTATTTTTTATTCACCCCCAATTGATTTTTATTTTAATTATGTCATCCTCTTCCAGTTTTTTAACTGTCTAGTTCTCTAAATATCTTTACATTTTGTTCTGTCATTGCGAGGAGCAAAGCGACGAAGCAATCCCTTTATTTATAAGGACTTGAGATTGCTTCGCTATCGCTCGCAATGACAAATCATTGTAACATTATTAAAGAAACGCTCTACTAGCTGCTATTCGCCAGGTATGATTAGCTTCTGACCTGGTCTGATAAGTCTCGAATTAGTTAATTCATTAAGGGCAACAATCTTTTCTACCGTTGTACCAAATTTTTGCGCAATCTCCCATACAGAATCTCCTACTTCTACCACATAGATTTTTCCGCTTTTTGCTTCAGATAACCAATTTCGTTTTACTGGTGACATAATTCCTGCTTTTTCTACTGCTTCCATCAGAGCATCCCTTATAGGAATGAAGGTATCCAATCCATCCAGGGCATTCTTAAAGTTATAATTATCCCCACCGGTAAACATGAAGTCATTGGTTACCACAGTGTAATACTTATCCATCTCAATAGGTGTGCCATCTGCTAAAACCATACTGATAATCCTGTTGCCTGCTTCTGCCTCTTTATTAAAAGTTACCATTACACCGGATATCTGAACCCAGCCAATATCCTCATTCATTATACCATGTTCGATATTAGCCTTTACATCTGCGCCGGATAATTTCATAGTATATAGAGTATTATCAAAAGGCATAACTTCATATAGTATCCCTGCAGTAATATCTCCTGCCGGAACGGGAACTCTGAGTCCGCCGCCATTGGTCATAGCAATCTGAACTCCAACTTTTTCTCTCATTACCTCACAGGACCATTCGCCCAATAAAGATGGTCCGGCATATCTGTCATGGTCTAGTTCTACTGTAGTTTTACCTAATACCTTTCCTAAAACAGGGCTTAATTCTTCTTCGTATTTCGTATAGATCGCCAGGGTATTAGCATCATCTTTCAGAGTATCAGGTCGGTTATAGAGATGATCTAATAATGGCTCTGCACTAACTAACTTATTATTCTCATCAAAAACGAAAGTCATTTTCGCAATTGTCCGACCGTTATAGTAAGCTTGTACCAGGGGCTTGCCATCAACCAGGCCACTGATGCTTTGATGGGTATGAGCGGATATTACTGCATCCACTCCTTCTACCTGAAATAAATCTGCAGCTTCACCGGAAATTTTCCCTTCTTTATCCTGAAAAGCACCTAAATGAGTTAAGGCGATAATTAAATCCGCACCTGCGGCTTTTACTTTTGGCACCCAGTTAATTAGAGTTGCTACCGGGTCTCTGAATTCATAATTTATTACATTTGCTTTCAGGGTCTTATAAGCTGTTTCTGGAGTAGCCAAACCTACAAATCCTACTTTAACCCCAGCCTTATCGAGAATTACGTAAGGTTTTGCCCATCCTACTGGTTCGTTAGTCCGTTTATCATAGATATTAGCACAAACAAAAGTCAATCCACCATCTTCTGCCCATTTGGTAATATTATCAATCCCCCAGTCAAATTCATGGTTACCAACTGCCGAAAGTTCTATGCCTATCTCTTTAAAAACAGCAGAAACTGGCTCACCATATAAAAGGTTGGACATTGCACTACCCTGATAATTATCCCCAGCTGATACTATAATGGTGCCTTCGGGATTCTTTGCTTTTTCAACCTTTAAAGCATCGGCGAGTTTGGCTGCTCCAACATTTTTCCCGGCAGGAGCAAGCGCTCCGTGGAAGTCATTTATCGATAATACAACAATCTCTTTTTGTGCGGCAAAAATAAAACATACTGAACTTAGAATTAACAAGAAAGCTAACAGAGAAATTAATAGTCCTTTAGTTATTTTAAATCTCAACATATTTGTGTAAATCCTCCTTAGATATTTTTTAATTAATCTTCTAAGTAAACAAATCCTTACTAACTTAGAACTTGAATAATTATGCTAAACAAATCACCTCCCACCTTCTTTTCTATTACTTGATATCTTGGGGTCAGGTCTCAATATCTTGGGGTCAGGTCTCAATATCTTGGGGTCAGGTCTCAACATTTGACATAAGCTAATCTTAAATGAGGTAACCAGCCAACTTATGTCAAATGTTGAGACCTGACCCCATTAATTATTTTTAGCTAAGAATTATCCTCTTCTCTATTTTCTACATTCACCTTGCATAATCCTTCTTTTTTGTAAAAATTATTCGAAATTAATTTAATTCTTTTTTACTTATTAATTTTTTGCCCTTTACGGCAAAATTTATTTAGCTAATTGTTTTATAGCAGGCTACTATCTCGCCAAAATAAAAAGTATGATAGTCGTTATCTGCATAAACGTCTTCCCTATATTCTTTACACAAAAAATCGGGATTTATTTCACTTTTACAAACAATTTTACATTCATAATGAAATCCTGATAGGTTAATAATGGGTGTGTCTACTTTTTGTGCAGGGACAACAGATAATTTACTTTCTTTAAATTTATCCACATCTCGACCAGATTTAGTACCACAAAAGTCTAAGGCTTCTCCTGAATTATCTCCTCCAGGGATACTAACCGTAAAGCTGGAGGCCTTTTCAATAATGCAATGAGTAAAGCGGCTCTTCCTCACCATAACTGTCATAATCGGCTTTCTCCACATATATCCAATAGCAGCCCAACCAATAGTCATGACATTTATTTTTTTACCATCTTTAGATTTAGCTACCAGGAATGCACCTTTAGATTTTATCTGTTGTAGTACTTCTTCGGTAACAGATAAATAGTCAACATTTTTCATATAAATTTTTCTCCTTTAAGATACAATAATAATTATATTTTAATTTTCTTAATCAACTTCCTTTAATTTTTCTACCATTTTCACAAAATCATCTATCCATTCTGCACTAAAGTTTATACCTTTAGGAGTGGGAATGTACTCATCTCCCTCCTTCGGTTTTACATATTGCCTTAAATCAACCCTCTCTACTCCCCGAAACTCACCGATAGATAGAACTAATCTTTTGTT
>Ga0154857_1111_pt1 | contig 23086 bp, 15 predicted proteins | sample Rifle2008BG19ft_FD_105829 | JGI IMG/M metagenome (GOLD analysis project Ga0154857, IMG submission 105829) | Candidatus Atribacteria bacterium RBG_19FT_COMBO_35_14
AAAATTCAATATGAAAATGAGAGTAATCCCTCCCAGTCCCATCGGTTGGTTGTTGGTGAATGGCCATAACATAAGGAAAAACAAAACCAAAAAGATTATCATATATCATTAAGATATCTTTTAAAATTGCTGCTAAATCCTTTTCTTCTTTTTCGCAAAAATCATTAAAAGAAGGCAAATGTCGATTAGCATAGATATGAACCTCATAGGCATAACGGGCAAAGAAGGGAATAAAAGCTGTAAAAGAATCATTACTGGTTATTATTCTACGACCATCACTTTTTTCCTCTCTTATGACCCTACAGAATAGACATTCCTTCTTTTTGTGGAGATGTTTCTTGCTCGATGCAAGTTCTCTTTCTATTATCGACGGAATAAAAGGATAAGCATATATCTGCCCATGAGGGTGCTCGAGGGTAACTCCTACTTCTTCACCTTTATTCTCAAAAATATAGACATAATCAATAAATTCTCTCTGTCCCAGTTCCTGATATCTATCTCTCCAAACTTTTACTAATTTAATATACCTGCCCAAAGGTTCTCTGGACATAACTACATTATGTTCCGAAGTAAATAGAACTACCTCACAAATCCCCTGAGCCTTGCCATGCTTAAAAAATTCAGATTCTACTTCTTCTATTTCTGATAGCCCTTTTTGCAAAGAGGGAAATTTATTTTCAAAAACCACAATATCAAAATCTTCATCTGGTACTTCTGTAGGTAAACCACCTCTTTTTGTAGGACAGAGAGGGCAATAATCTTTTGGGGGTTTATAGGTCCTGTCTTGGCGATGAGTGGCTACTATTGTCCATTGTGTCAAAATTGGATTCCATCTCAGTTCTAACACCCTTGTCCTCCTTTTCCTCTTCAGTAAAAGTATAATAAATCAAATAACGACCATCTTCTTTTAATTCTTTTTTTGTGTATCTGCATAAAATTACTCCGTATATTACACTTCCAAACTATTTCACTAATACAAATAATAAATATTTCTTATCTTCTTTCAGTAGTTGCTTAAATTTTAATTTTTCCTATCATTATCCTTAGAAATCAAATTATTCTTTCAACGCTCCAGCTGTTAAGCCTTCAATTAACCTTTTTTGAGCAAAAGCGAAGAGAATCAAGGTTGGAACAATAGTTAGCGTTGCAAGAGCGCATACTTGTCCCCAACGAATAAGCAAAGAAGACGAGAGACGACTCATAATAAGCGTAAGAGTCGCAGTATTTTGGCTCTGGCTGATGACAGATACAATAAGGTAATCGCTCCAGGAAACAACAAAAGAATAAAAAGCTACAACCATAATACCAGGTTGAGCAATAGGTAAAATAACGTATATTAATTGCTGGATAAGATTACCTCCATCAATTTCAGCAGCATCGTCCAAATCAATTGGTATCGTATCAAAATATCCTTTCAACATCCACAAACAAAAAGGAAGAACGAGAATTAGCTGCGTAAGAACAATGCCTAGTACTTTATCCATTAAATTCAATGAAAAAACAACTAAAAAAAGAGGTATAAGCATGAGAACTTGCGGAAACATTTGAGTAGAGAATATGCCAAATATAATGATTTTTTTACCTTTAATATCATAACGGCTTAATCCATATGCTCCAAATATTGAAATAATAAGGCTTATCATAGTAACGAGACTTGAAATTGTTACTGAATTTACAAAATAACGAGGAAAATCAGTCACACTAAGTATTTTTATATAATTATTAAAGGTAAAGCCTTTTAAAGCTGAAATGATTTTACCGGTAAAAATAGATTCTTGAGTTCTAAAAGAACAGTAAAAAATCCAAACCATCGGCAGTATAAAAAAGCATAAAGAAACGAAGATAATTATATATGCAACAATCATGTTTCGAATTTTTATTTGTCTTTTATTTAATCTTAACCTTTTTATCGTTTATATTCTCCTCTCTCTTGAATCAGTAAATAAATTATTAAATAAATACTAAGAATTAAAAGCATAACGGTACCTATACTTGCCCCATATCCCGCTGCATATCTATCCCAGCTTTGCCTGTAGACATAAACTGGAAGTACATCAGTTGAATTAATAGGACCTCCACCGGTTGCTAAATAAATAAAATCAAAATTATTAAATGTCCAGAGGACATGTATAGTAACCATTACAATTATCATGTTTCTTATTCCGGGAAGAGTTATATACCAGAAACTTTGAAAAGCATTAGCTCCATTAATTTCTGCTACTTCATAGAAACTTGCAGGAATTGTCTGCATGGCTGCCAAAAAAGCAATTCCATAAAATGGTACATTTCTCCATAAATGCAGTAAAATAATTAAAGGAAATGCGGTTAACGGGTCTCCAAACCAGTATCTTACCAGGCTTTTTAACCCTATACTTTTTAATATTATATTTATAAAACCGACATCAGATTGTGCCATAAACTTAAAAATTGTTACGGTAGCTGCAACAGGAATTACCCAACTTACCATAATAAGGCTTTTAAAAATTGGCATACCTGGTATTTCTTGTTTCATCGTCCAGGCTAAAATAAGCCCAAATATTAATTGCAATATTACAACAACTCCCGTCAGTATTATCGAATGCCGGAGCGAGAGCCAGAAAATAGGATCACCTAACATCTGCTTGTAATTATCCAGGCCAATATAACTATACTCCGTCCTAAGCATGCTTTTATCTGTAAATGATACTCTAATCCCATCCATTAAAGGATAAAAAGTAAAAATGAACATGATAATAATCGCTGGAATTATTAAAAAATAACCTTTTCTTTTATCCATAAACTCTTTCTTATCATTCTTTTATTAAAATTTAAAATTTATTTGTATTAATAACCTTTTAATTTCATGAAGATTAAATTACATTAATCTTCATGAAATTTTTTCTTGTTATGAAAAGGAGTGGATAGTATCCACTCCTTTTTAATTAAATTTAATTTACAGAAAGTTTACAGAGTATTCTTTTTATTAAGATCATTATAACTATCCAATAGCCATTGTGCTGCGTCTTTTGCTGATTTTTCTCCATAAATTACATAGTTTACAGCTCTTAAGTTTGCTTCGCTAACAGGTCCCCAGTTTATTGGAGACATAGCTACTGAAATTGGTAATTCATTAGCAAAACCCTGCATCCACCATTGAATACCAGCCTTTTCAAAAACATCCATATTCAGTGAATCCTTTCTCGCTGGTATTCCACCAGATACAACCAGCCATTGAGCCATTTTTTCTTTTGAAGTAATATACTTGATAAGATCCCAAGCAGCATTCTTGTCTTTCGAGAATTTACTCATCATTATCGGTTTTACTTCCAGATAAGTGGCGGGTACCCCATCTTTCGAATATGGGATTCTCGTTATCACAGTTTTATTTTCAAGAATATCTTTTGCAGTATCATTTTCCGTTCTTCGCCCCCAAAGCCATGGCCCCATAGGTGCCATTGCCCATTTGCCTGCCACATAACCCGGATCTTCAACCGGCCAGCCTGTACCTCTCTGATTCGGATCACAAGCAGGAAAATCACCTTCGAAGAGCTTTCCATACAAATCAAGAACTTTTTCAAGCTGATCTGCTGTAGCAACTACTTTAACCGTTCTTTTCCCTTCCACAGTCGTAATATCAAACGGATTTTTCTTATCGCTTACCTGAAAATACCAGGTAATAAACTCTTGAGCGGCTCTTGGATCTCCAACTTCAGTACATACATAGAAACCAAATATTTCCTTATTAGACTTTTCAGTTATTTTTCTTGCTGTATCAATTAGTTCATCCCATGTCTTTGGAACAGAAAGACCATATTTTTCCAATATATCTTTTCGATATATCAAGGCACGAGCATTTGTATTGTAAGGTATGCCATAAAGCTTACCATTAATTCGAAGAGGTTCTAATGTACTTTCTACAAACTGATTGCTCTCTGCCCATTCAGAAAAATAAGCATCGAGAGGTTCGATACTATCGTTACTTACATATACTGCCGTGTCTTCGAGCAAACCTTCAATAACATCGGGTATTCCAGTTTTTGCTTGAAGTAAAAACTTATCTCTTTGATCTTTGTATTTTCCAGGGCCATAATAATTATCGACTACATATGCTGATAACGCAGTTTTTGCATCATTTTCCCACATTTTTACATAATCTGGAGAAACTTCCTGTGTAACAAATGGCATATTCCAGAAAGTAAGCTTCGTTTTTTCTGCAGCAAAAGATAATCCTACTACAAGAGTAAATATTAACAGAATAGTTATTATTTTATACATTACTCTAGTTGATTTCATATTTCATACCCCCCATAACTTTTTAATACATAATATAATAGAATCAAATAAAACTTATTTCTTTTACCACTACCCCCTTTTTCTTATAGTTTCGTAATTCCATCATACATAGGAATTTAAAAAACTAATTTTACTATTATTCCCCACCTCCTTTATTAATGCGGGTTTACAATACACCCCTATTTGTTCTTTTCAGCTTTAAATAAACTCCAAAATATTCGACCTGGTTACTTTCTCTTCATGATACTGTACTTCAACCTTTAGTCATTAAGGTAATTCGCTGAGGTAAATATTTTCGAAATATTAGAAAGAAAAGAATTTTCAAATTCTTCAGAACTTTGAAGATTGGCTTTTGCAGGTTAGCACACAACGTTAAATACTTATACGGACAACCGTACAACTATTATATATTTTATTAACTGTGTTTGTCAACCTATTTTTAAAATTATTTTTAAAATTTTTTTAGAGGTCAAATAAACTATTACAACTTCTCACCTCTTCAGTCACGCCATTCCCTGGACGATATCAGACCCAACCCATTCTTATACTTCTTGTACAACCTCGCATATACATCGGTGAACTCTTTTCGTGGAAAAAATGATGCATCTGTTCCACTGAATATACCAACGGCTTCTTCGAGGGAGCCATACACACCTGTGGCCAGACCTGCTGCGATGGCCGCCCCAACAGTGCCCGATTCCCAATGCTGAACACGATGGACCGGACGTTGAAGGACATCCGCTTTAATCTGCAGCCAGAGGTCGGAACGGCTTCCTCCTCCGGTGGCCCGTACACTAGTAATGGATAATCCGTTTTTTGAAAGCTCTTCGAAGGCTTCCAGGAAAAACATTGATTCACCCTCAAGCAGAGCACGATACAGCGCCCCTCTACCGGTTCCCGTACCGATACCAAAAAAGCATCCTCTTCCCTCTGGAAAAAACACTGGGGCTCCTGAAGGTTCGAGAAAAGGGAGAAATACCACATCTCCCGGTTTATTGGGGGCTTCGTCTGTCAGACGGTTAAGGATCCCCCGCTCAGAAACACCTTCTTTAATAAGATCCGGTGTGAACGCTTGCATAAACCAAGTCTGTACTGACCCACCTTGATTATAGATAAACGTTACGTATTTCCCCGACGCCGTATGATGCTCAATGCCCAGTTTGAGAGCAAGCATCAAATCGGGGTCGGGTATGTCATCAAACACAAGCGTCGTGCATTCAAACGTACCTATGCCTGTGACTGAACTCCCACCAGAAATCGCTCCTGCTCCGAGTGCGTTCATGCATTGGTCATGACCACCTGAGATAACCAGAATATCCTCAGGGAATCCCAGGGATGCCGAGATTTCTTTCTTCACATAACCCATGGTGATCCCGGAAGGGATGAGATCAGCCAGAACCCTCCGCTCAACCCCTCCTACCTCAAGAAGCTCATCTGACCACTTCTCTTTCCAGAGATCGAACAATAGTGTTCGGTTTGCGTGACCGTAGGTCGTTGCGGCTTCTCCAGTGAGTTGAAACGTTAGGAAGTCTGACCAGTTGAGATATTTCCATACTTTCGTGTTGAAATCGGGAGCAGACTCCCGATACCAGACAAGTTTTGGATAAGAATAGGAATACCCAAGGATATTGGGATTAATCTTATAGAAAGCCTTCTGACCAATCCTATTGAACCGTTTGACAGCATACTTGCCTCGCTGGTCATGGGAAAAGATGCTGGGGCCCAGGATTTCTCCGTGGGATGAGACTGGCACCATGGCCTCAGAAAAGGATCCGAACGATACGGCCTTGAGCGGATCATGAAGATATCTGTTATCTGAACCAGCTCTTTTGACTACAGTCCTCATCGCTGTATAGACAGCATCCAGAACTTGTCTGCTATCTAGTTCGAATAGCCCCGGTCCTGGCATGGTGACGCTGTATGTGGTTGACTCGGTGGAGATCAGCGCGCCATCTACTGAATAAACAGCAACTTTGCACCCCGAGCTCCCAATATCAACTCCCATCAAACTCATCGCGTTCTCCTTCCTGTTGAATTCTGTAATTACTTCATCGATTCCGCAGGTGTGGAAAGCAAGGAGGCTGTTCCTTCAATTCCCAAGGCGGCAACCAGTTCCCTTGCCTTGGTGTATACAGCATCCTGCGCCTTTTGTTCCGATTCCGACATGAGAGCCTCATATGGCTGCCTGATGTCTGTGCCAATATTGAGCTTTGCAATACCGTGCTGGAATGCATCTTTCAGATACGGAAGGGCGATCCCTGAGCCTCCATGAAGAACCAGAGGGATTCTGAGACGTTCATCAATTTCCATCAACCGACCGATATCCAACCGAGCAGTGATTTTCTTCTGACTCCGAGCAGCAGGTGCAATGGCACCGTGCACACTACCTACCGCTACAGACAGCCAATCGACTGCCGTCTCTCGGACAAACTGTTCGGCGTCATCGGTATTGGTGAACCCTTTACCCGTTGCGAACAGTCCCTCATAATTGGGCATCGGACCCGATTCGTGTCCCATCACAGCTCCCAATTCCGCCTCAACCGGGACATCGTGGTAATGTGCGAGAGCGACAACCTTCCGGACAGCAGCGATGTTTTTGGACAGAGTCAAACGCGATCCATCGACCATGACAGATGTATACCCTGCTCCAATAGCTCTGGAAATATCGTCAAGATAATCGACCAGTTTGTGATCTTCATCGATGACTGGCACATGGTCCAAATGCAGACAAGTCACCCGGGAATCGCCGCAACAATGGTATTCCTCCGCCACAACCTCCAAACTGCCTGATGAAAATTTCACCCACTCGAGTCTTGCAACAGCTATCAAACCAAAGGTATCGGAGTCTTGCAAAGCCTTGACAACAGGCTTCATCATCGGGATATAAGGTATATTGAAGGCAGGTATGACCAGATGTTTTTCGTACGCCCTCTCCATAATGGATTTGATTGCAGACATGATTATCCTCCATATGGCTGTACATAGTAATGTCAAAAAGAATTTACTAATTTTCTCTTAAACTCTTTATTCTAAAATGTTTTAGTGATATTGACTAAAGCCTTCCCCCACTTTTTTAGTAGGATTTAAGAAATCTACCCCAAAAAGGAGGCAACCCAATGATTTATAGCCAATCCATCACATACCCCAGAGGAGATATTCGGGCTTAATTTTTTATAATCTCAAATCGGGAACCAATTTCGGGAAGTTTGGTTACCTCAATTCTTACTGGAAAGGCATCTCTTAATGACTCCAGGTGAGTGATAACTAATATTTTATCAAAATCTTCACTTATAGATTGGATAGCCTGTACCAGGTTATCTATGCCCTCTTCATCCTGGGTACCAAATCCCTCATCTATAACCAGAGTCCTTAATTTAGTCCCTGCCCTTCTGGTCAATAACTTTGACAGAGCAATTCTTAAAGAAAAATCTATCCTAAAGGCCTCTCCCCCGCTATACATCTCATAGTCCCGGATTCCCAACTCATCACTTATCTTGATATCTAAAGTCTCTTTTATTCCCCCGTTCTTCAAATCACGGAGAGACTCGATAGAAATCTGGGTACTATTATTGGTTAGTTTAGCCAACAGTTCATTAGCCTCTTCTTCGATTTCCGGTAAGGCATTTTCAATAATTAGTGCCTGAATTCCATTCTTTCCAAACGCAATAATTAATTTCTCGTAAATATTCTGCTCTTTCCTGCTTTTTTCTAATTCTTTACTTATCTCTTTCCTCTCTTTTTCTAATTTAAGACACTGGTCGAATTTGCTCTGATACCCTCCTCTTTCTTCTAAAATTTTATCTTTAAGGATTTGATCAGATTTTAATGCCTGCTCCTCTTGAACTAATTTTTCTTTCAGGGAAGGAAGTTCTTTTAATTCTATTTTTACTTTCTCTCTCTTCTTCGCCAAATCTTTTAAATCTAATTCTTTCTGTTGATAATTTTCTTGTAATTCGGATAGCCCGTCTCTTAAAGAATCAATCTTCTTCCCTGCCTCTTCTAATTTTGCTTTTTCTAAAGGGGCGTTACGTAATTCTTCAATCTTACCATTAAGTTGGCAATGCTTTTTTTCATTATAATCAATATTTTTAATTTGCTCTTCAAGTTCTTTTAATATTTTCTGTTCTTCTGAAGCGTATTTCTTCTCCTGGATAGTTTTTTCCAATTTTTTAATCTCTTCCTGCAAGCCAACCATCAGTTTCGCTGCTTGTGTAGATTCTTCATATTCAAAATGTCCCTTACTCAATTTTTTTTGCCAGATATCTTTATCTTTTAATCTTTGGTTAGTCTCTTTCCATGTTTCTGCTAATTTATCTTTCTGCTTGCTCAACTCCTCTGTCTCTTTTCTTGATTTCTCTATCTGTTTAAGGTTTAAACTAATTTCTTTATTTATACTATCCTCAATCTTCCTCTTTCTCTCTGCGTTTAATCTTGCCTCACACAAAGGGCATTCTCCCTCCGGATTCTCCCTTAACAGACGCAGTTTTTCCTGATTATCTTTATGGTCTTTTTCTAATTTTTCTATCTGACCTTCAATACTGTTTATTTTTACATTTAGTTCGCTGCCTTTTTGCCGAATTTTTTCACTCTGCTCTTCGAGTGATTTTATCTCCTTCATCTTTTTTTCTAATTCCAAAACCTTGACCTTATTTTTTGCCCCCTGCTCAGCTCTATTCTCTAAATCTTTATATCTGTCCTTTTTATTTCTAACTTTTACTTCTAAATCTGCTCGCTCACTTTCTATCCTTCTCTCGGTGAGAATTTTTTCTTCTTCAATTTTCCTGATTCTTTGGAGCTTTCGGCTAAATTCATTGTTCTCAGTATTAAATTTCTGATAATTTTTAAAATCATTTAAAACTTTCTCTTTTTGAGAAATTATCTTTTCATAATCGATAATTTCTTTCTTTCTTAATTCAATCTGTTTTTGTCCTCGCGCAATCTCTTGCTTATATTGCACTATTCGGCCTTCCAATTCTGCGTATTGTTCACTTTTATGTTTCAAGAGATTTATTTCTTCTTTTAATTTACCCACTTTTGTTTCTTCTGTCTTTATCTTCCGGGAAATATCCTGGTAACTTTCTGACAATTCCTTTATCTTCTCTTTGTAAAAATCAAGGTTGGCCGTTTCTTGATAGATATATGCCAATCTGCTTTCTTTGGTCATGATAATATTATTAATTTCTTTAAGATGAGATTTGGCCAGATTAGCCAGTTCATCATAACGGGAAAGACCTAAAATTTCAGATAAAATTTCCTTTCTTTCCCGGGCGCTCTTTCGGCTAAATTCATCTATTCTTCCTTGAAGGATAAAAGCGGAATTGATAAAGGTATGGTAATCTATCCTTAGAGTTTTAGTAATTCTTTCCTGGGTTTCTCGAATGGAAGGACCGGTGAGAGAAATATATTCGTTATCTTCTTGACTGAAAACCTGAAATTCTAAACTGGAGCGGGAACTCTTTTGGGCAAGAGAATAATTTCTGATAACTCGATACCTATCTCCTTCTAAGTCAAATACGAATTCCACCTGCATGTCTTTCTGGCCTATCCGCAAAAGACTATTGTCAGCCTTCTTCTCCTGGCTGGCTTTTCTCCCTTCTCCCCATACTGCCCAGGTTAAAGCATCCAGAAGGGCGGATTTGCCCTGACCATTATTACCCGAAAGACAGGCGATATGAAATTGGCTAAAATCGAGAGGGGGGACATCTTCCCCATAACTTAAAAAATTTTTCAGGGCTAATGTTACTGGTATCAATTTTTCATCCTTCCTCTTTTATTTATACTACCAATTCTAATTATACTATTTCTTAAATAACGTTCATCCTACTCTGTCATTGCGAGCCCTGATTTATCAGGGCGTGGCAATCCCAAGCAGAGATTGCTTCGTTATTTAACTATTTCCTTCTAACTCTTTCTCTAACTCCTGGGCATAAATTTTCAATTCACTAGACAAAGGAACTAAATGGGAATTATTCTGGATATATTTATCCATGGCTTCTAACATTCCCAAATTTTCTGTAATTTCTTCCACCCTTTTTCTTCGTTCTAAAGGTTTAGATTTTTTGGCAATAGCGGTTACTAAAAAGGCCCCTTCCAAAGCCGAGTTTATCCTTTTAAAATCCAGTAAGTCTTCCCTCTCTGCCGGCATAGTATAAAATACCCTCACCACTGCCTCAGATAAATCATACTTTTCAATTTCCCGTAACAAAGTATTAGTGGGGTCTTGCTCTTCGCTAATTACTACATCTATGGTAATAAACTTTCGAGCGGGGAGAGGTATAAATTCATAAGAAGTTTTGTCTTTTTCTAAATTCACCAAACAAACCCCTTTGTCTTCCTTCTCCTCACCGAAATTTATTCTTTCGATGCTTCCCGGATAGACTACCGGAGGATGATTACCGAGATTTAAATCCTGAAATTTATGGATATGCCCCAAAGCTACATAATCAAACTCTTTCTGAGCTAATATTAGAGTAGGAAATACCGGATCTCTCCCGATTATAGCCGACCTTTCTGAACCAGAATAAGTTGCTTCCGCAGCAGCCAGGTGAGCAGTAAAGATAGCTGGAATATTCGGATTTAGCACTCGGGCATATTCAATAATTTTGTCACTTACTCTTTTTTGAATTTCCAGAGTAATTTCTTCATCAGTAAAATTTTTATATTCTTCTTTGACCAGAAATAAGTTTTTAGTAGGCCAGGGAATACCAAAGACTTGAATAAGTCCTGCCTTAGTCTCTACATTTAACAACTCCGGCTTGGTCACCACTCTCATACCGGAAACATTTAAGGTATCGAAGATATCTAAAGAAGTAGCTCTACCAAAAGAAACCGGAATATCGTGATTCCCATTGATCATGATTACCGGGATTTCTGCTTCGCTAAGCCGGTAAATCTGTCGGGCGAATTCACGCTGATGGGTAGGATTGGGATTGCTATTTTTGTAAGCATCACCGGCAAATAATACTAAATCCACTTTTTCTTCCAGAGCAATATCAATGGCATAACTAAAACATTTTATAAAATCCTTTAATCGGGTATGCAGACCAGTGGAAGGGTCTATCCGCCCATAATTTTCCATCCCTAAATGAATATCAGCCAGGTGAAGAAGTTTCATCTGATTTTTTACCTTTCCAATTATTCTTCAAGGTTAAAATTACTATATCTATCTAATCTTATAAATTAAGGGGAATAATTTCTTTAATTATAACACAAAGTTTAAGGTAATTTTGCTGCGCTTTCGCCGGCCAGATATCCACTGCTCCAACATTCCTGTAGATTATATCCCCCTGATGGGCCGTCAAGATCCAAAATCTCCCCGGCAAAATAAAGATTTTGCATCTTCTTGGAACCCATGGTATTCGGATTCACCTCTTTAAGGGAAACTCCTCCGCTGGTTACTACCGACCATTTAAAACCTAACAGCTCTGTAGGAGTTAATTCTAATTCTTTTAGCAGGTGAACTAACTTATTTCGTTCTTCCCGGCTGATGTAATCCACCTTTTTCTCAGGCTCTATAGCGGAAAGTTTGATCATTACCGGTATCATCGATAAGGGCAATAATCCTTTCAGTGAATTCTTAAACATCCTCCCCTTGAACTCCTGAAAATCCCGCTGGATACGTTTATCCAATTTTTTAAAATCCAGAGCCGGTTTTAAATCTAAGATCAATTTTAGCGGACCATTTTTTAACAACCCCCCGATATTTTTACTCATATCCATAACAATAGGTCCACTCACCCCAAAGTGGGTAAAAAGCATCTCGCCAAAACGTTCATCTTGTTTTTTGCCATTATGAAACAATTTGAGTGAGACATTTTTAAGAGATAAACCTTGTACTTCTTTCACCCAATCTTCAGAGGTCTTTACCGGGGTTAAGGAAGGGACGGGTGTAATTACAGTGTGCCCCAATTGCCGAGCCCATTGGTAGTCTTCACCGGTAGAACCGGTCTGGGGATATGCTTTTCCTCCTGCACAGATAATAAATTTATCGGCGTCTATCTGGCGGTCTCGAAGTAGAACTTGAGATATTTTTCCGTTCTCCTGCTTAAATCCGCTTACCTCGGAATTAAGCAAAATATTGACTTTTCCCTCCGTTAAATATTTTATAAGCACATTCAATATGTCCTGGGCATTTCCATTCTCGGGGAAAATTCTATCTCCCTGTTCTACTTTTCCTTTTACTCCTCGGGATTCAAAAAAATCAATCACTTCAAGCGGTCCAAATACCGCCAAAGCGCTATAGAGAAAGCGTCCATTCCTGCCAAATTTTTCAGCAAATTTTCTTATGTCAAATTCATTATGGGTAAAATTACAACGTTCTTTGCCGGTAATTAGCAATTTTTTACCCAGAATTTCATTCTTTTCGATTAAAACGACTTTTGCTCCTAATTTAGCTGCCCGGCCAGCTGCCATCATCCCGGCTGGCCCCCCGCCTATTACCACAATATCAAATGAGTTATAATCTTTCATAACAAGTACATCCTTCGCTGTGTCAAGGGGACGGTTCTTTTGACACGATTTTGAATAAAAATAAATATTTATTCTTATTATATCCTAAAAATTTCGTGTATAATAGAGCTATTGATTCACCAATTTACCATTTCAACAATTGAATAATCAACGAATCAAGATTAACAGGAGAAAATATTTATGATTTCCCTTGAAAATATCAGTATCGGCTTCCAGGAGAAAGTTCTCTTCGATAATTTAAACTGGAAAATCCCCAGGGGCAGCCACATCGGTCTGGTGGGTAATAATGGTACCGGAAAAACCACCCTATTTCGCACCATCGTAGGATTTGTTCAACCCGATAAAGGTAATATTACTTTACCACGAAATCAGCGGATTGGCTACCTTCCTCAGGATTTAATCGAACTTAAAAGTAACATCGATCTTATCTCTTACTTGAAGGAAAAATCAGGTATTACTAAATTAGAACATTCCCTAAAAGCTTGCGAAGAACAACTGACCTCGCTTTCTGCTGAATCAAACAAATATCAAACAGCTCTTAAAAAATATGAAAAAATAACCAGCCTCTTTGAGCACCGAGGAGGTTATACTTTTTCTACTCAGGCGCATAAAGTTCTTAAAGGTTTAGGATTCCGAGAAAAAGATTTCACCCGGCAATGTACTGAATTCTCCGGCGGGTGGAAAATGCGCATAATCCTGGTTTCCATACTTCTTTCTTCACCGGATATAATTTTGCTTGATGAACCTACCAACCATCTGGATACCGAAAGCTTGGAGTGGCTGGAAAGTTGGCTCTTAAATTTTTCCGGGACCATAATAGTCATCTCTCATGACCGCTACTTTATGGATAAGCTTATGACCCAAATTGCAGAATTAGCTCATCAGAGATTGACCATCTATCAGGGGAATTTTTCCTATTATCTAAAAGAAAAAGAAAAGCGGCACGAACTATTACAAAAAGAAGCTAAAAATCAGCAGGAAAAGATAGCTAAAACCGAGACTTTTATCGAAAGATTTCGTTACAAAAACACCAAAGCGGTACAGGTGCAAAGCAGAATAAAGATGCTGGAAAAAATGCAAATAGTAAAAATTGATAAAGCGCCAAAAAAAGCAGCCATCTATTTTCCCAAATGTCCCCGAAGCGGGGATCAAGTAGTGAACGTAGAAGATTTGACTAAAAAATATGAGGAAATTGTTGTATTCAGCGGCCTAAATTTTACCTTACACCGGAGCGAAAGAGTAGCTCTGGTAGGGGTAAATGGAGCAGGCAAATCTACCCTCTCCCGATTAATCAGCGAAAGAGAAAGTCCTACTGCTGGAACAGTACACCTGGGACACAAAGTAAATTTGGCTTTCTTCTCTCAGGAAAGTTCTGACAATCTCAACTATAATCATTCTGTCTGGGAGGAAATATCTGCCGAATCAAGTCCCATGACTTCCGGAGAAAGGAGAAATTTGTTGGGAGCTTTTCTATTTTCCGGTGATGCTGTCCACAAACCGATTAGCGTTCTCTCCGGAGGAGAAAAATCTCGCCTGGCTTTGGCAAAGATTCTGATGCAGGAATCTAATTTTTTAATACTTGATGAACCGACCAATCATCTGGATATAATCACTAAAGAATTGTTCCAACGAGCTTTATTAAAATACAGTGGAACTATCTTGATTGTATCTCATGACCGCTTCTTTTTGGACAATCTAATTACCCGGGTAATTGAGATTTGCGATGGGCGGATTTATAATTATCCCGGGAACTATTCCTATTTTATAGAAAAGCGGGCTCAATTGCTGGCAGAAATTGATAACCGTGCTTTAACCATTAAAAATGCATCGTCATCAAAACCGAAAGTAAAAACTTTAGATAAACTAAAAAAACGGGAAGAAGCGGAGAAACGCAATCGTATCTACCGACAAAATAAAGATATCCTGGATAAATTAAAATCAGTTGAAACAGAAATAAAACTTCTAGAAAAAAATAAAGTCGGTACAGAAAATCAACTATGTGATCCGCTAGTCCTTAAAGATTCAAAAAAAGTACAGACCTTAATGATTGATTTAAAAAAATATAACCAGGAACTTAAAACCCTAACCAAAATCCACGAAGCTCTAACCTTAGAAACCAAACCCCCTCTCCCCTCAGAGGGAGAGGGTTAGGGTGAGGGGGATTTGAAATTCAAAACAACCTGCTTATCTGCCTCACGAGCAAGATCCTCGCAAATTTTCTTATACTCTTCATATTCTTCTGGAATTACCAAAGTCCTCTTTTGAATCAACCTTTCTTCAAAAGAAATAATCCCTTCAGAAAAACTATATTCGTTAATATAAGTAAACCACGGAGTATCTTTAATAATCGGGGAAGGAAGATATTTTACCATAAGATTTTCTGCAAGTTTAATCTTTACCATTACATTGAACTCATCAAGAGTGCTAAAATCAATGGGATAACTTCTTTCATCCCGAGAAACTAAAGTAGTGGAAAAACCCCCTAATTGAGGAACAAGCCTATCTTCTCCAGCCTTGGTTAAGAACTTTGGTCCCTCAAATTCCATTTTTATTTCTATAGGCTGGTTAAGGTCTTCTATGTCACTTATCTCATAACTTAAAAGCTTTCCTCCTGGAGAAAGACTATTTACTGCTGACTTAAGAGCTTCTTCAATGAGAACCGGCTTAGTGTACTTTAGCCAATATCTTTGCCCCTGATCATATTCTCCGAAAGTATTAATCTCTCTTGTCCCCGAAATTGTCTCATCTTCATGAATATCAATACTCATACTAAGATATGCTTTATTATGTTCTGGTGAAAATAAAGGAGTTTTTTGAATCTTTCCCTCTTTTTCATAAAAAACCAACACTTTTCTGTCCTGGTCTCCTCCTGGAAGATCACCAAAAGAAGTAGTTTCAGCAGTAGGGTCAAGAAAAACTAATTTTCCCCCTACTTTGGTCAGACAGATAGCATGATTAAAGATGAGAGTAGGAAATTCCTCATCTAAAAGATAAGAGCCTTTTGTTCCAATAAGAACTGGATAAGCAGAAATTCCAGCATATCTAAGCATCGAAATTAAGAGCATTGTCTGATCTTTACAGTCTCCATATTTATTTTTAAATATCTCTGTAGCATAGTGTGGTTCAAATCCGGCTTCTCCATATTCTACGCCTACATATCTAATCTTGGAAGCAACCCAATGATAGATTGCCTTAACTTTCTCTTCTGGTGTATTTTTATCTTTGATTAATTCTTGGGTTTTTTCTTCCATTGCCTTATCTATATTTATCTTATCCACAACCAGACTCCCCCACCAATTATAAACCTCTTGCCAGTCATCGAGAGAGGAAATACTAAAATAAGGAGTAATTTCTATATAAGGAGACATAGATGGCTCAGTGATAATCTCTGGAATATTTTTAAATTCCCAGGTATATTTAGTTCCATCTTCTACGCTTTCTATCTGAGGGGAAAAGCTCAGCTCATATTCGACATATCCTGGATTATACGATTCTATATTAACCTTATATCCATCAGGGATGATTAGGTTGATTCTTTGGTTAAGATAAGGCTCGAAACCCTGAATGGGGTAATTTTTACAAAGTTCTTTTCCGTTAATTAATTTATTGATGTATTTTATTGCCTTATATTCGATCACCGCCCCTTCGGTTAACTCAGGCATAGAGATGATTCTTAAACGCGCATTGCTGTACAGGGGATATTCTGGATATTCGGAGATATCTCTAATATGTTTTGCCCCCGCGGGAACAATCTCGCCATCTGGTTTGATGGTTCGGGCGTATTCTATCTCGATCTTTTCATAAGTGGAATCATAGCCTAATTTTACCTCGCCATATTTCGCTTTCCCTCGATCATTTAAAATCTTTATCAAGAGGTGAAGTTCCTCTATCGCTGTGTAATCACTTGAGACTCTGAATGTTTCTTCATTAAAGAGAATAATTGCCCCTGCATCGGGATATTCAGCTTGTCCAGTAGAAGTCTTTATCAAATCTCTAATATAAGCATCGGTGATATCTTCAACAGTTAACACCTTAGTTTGAGCATTGATATAAGAAATTCTTTCCTCAGCTAACTTCTTATATTCTACTCCCTTGATTCTCTGATAAATCTCAATCGCTGGATAAAAGAGACTTTGTTTTTCACAGGTCATCCCATAGAGATATAAAAATTCTTCATCTTCTGAATCCTTATTTTTTTCAAAGATAGCCAGGGCATCTGTGTAATCACCATTTTTAAAGTAAGAAAAAACTAAAAGTTTGGTCAGGGTAAAATTTTCTCTTTCTTTCTCATAGAGAGGTAATAAGGTTTGAATGGCCTCTTCGAATCTACCGTGTCCGTAATAAAGCTTACCTAGAAGAAAGTTAACCTCAAATCGGTCAGCTTCGGGTTCTTCCAGGGCTAAATTATATTCAGAGACAGCTTTTTCGAAAAATTCCTCGCTTTGAGCTGCATATTCATTAGCTAATTCAAGATGGGTTTGTGCCGTAATCAGGAAGTTAGATACCAATAAAAACATTACAATTAGAAAAAATCTCGCTAAGACCGTGATTATTAATTTCTTTTTGTTAAACATTTTTCATCATCCTCACAATCATTCTTTTTCATTTAATATTATAAGGGTTTGATTTATCAAATCCGTTTATCCTTGTAGGACAGGCGTCTCGCCTGTCTCATTCCCGCTTTCTTATGTCATTCCCGCTTTCTTATGTCATTCCCGCGAAAGCGGGAATCCATAAATATTAAAACCTTAAAAAAGACATCTTGCCTGTCCTATTTATCTCACTTCAATAATAACACTACCTAACATCGGTCTATTGGTTACGACAAAAATTCCTGTGACTTTGTAGTAGCCAAAGTTAAGCTTACCCTTATATTCTACCGTGTAAATAATTTCGAGATTAGTCGGCCCCAAAGTCTCCTCTCCTAATACCATAGCAAACATCATATCCTGGGACCAGCGCCAAATCTCATTTCCCTCCTCATCTTCAATAACAAAATCATATCTTTGGCCGGTATTAAAGTGAAAAGTTATCTCTTCTTCAGTATAATTAAATACCTTAAGGGTCATTATGATAGGATCACCAACATTGTAGCTTATCTTATCGGTTGTTATAGATATACCATAGTTCATATTTCTTTCCTCTGATGTTGTATTCCCAGCAGCCACCAACCATAACCCTAAAGCCGAGAACACAACTACAACAATAATGATCAATATAATCATTTTCATAAGTGATACTCCTTTTCTTTGAGAAAATAGAGTTAAAAAGGCAGAAGCTGGAGCTTCTTTTAATCTCCCCAGCTTCTGCCTGTAATTTAGTTGATTACAACCTCTTTAATAAATCGTTTCACTTTAACGCTTCATTCTTATGGAACTTTTATACTATCAGATGTCTCCACATTTTTTGTTGAGTCATATGTCCATCCTTCTTTTTTCACATCATCTACTGTAAAAGAGAAGGTTGTTCCACTTTTAGGTTTCTTTACCTTGTTTGATTCCAAGCTCACTTTTCCATAGGTATCAGTTACACCAGAATCCTTATCGCTTGTTGTTCCACTCCAGTGGCCAGATACAGTTGCACCTTCAACAGGATTAGGTTCAATATTGTCATCAACAATAGTTACAATTGCTATAGCATTCACGTTTATGCCTGCAGTTTTCAATGACATCTCAATACTCTTTACATGCATATTGTCAGTAATAGGTGTGCCCACGGTAATGCCGATGGAGGCACTTCCGGTCTCGCCGCCTGAGTCGGTTACCTCTGCAGTGATGATGTGGGTACCGTCGTTCAGGGTCCTGGAGAAGCTACCTCCTGTACCTATACCACCGTCTATGCTAGAGGTCCAAACCAGATTAGCAGTGAGGTCTCCATCCTCGGGATCACTGACCGTTCCTTCAAAGGGAATCGTGGCCCCGGAGTTAAAGGTAGAGCCATCCACAGGGCTAACAATGGAAACATTGGGAGGTTCATTGGGTGAGGGTATCTCTGCCCCTGCAGCTTCAGCAGCATTAACTAAACCGTAGCCATACAGTGAATCCCGACCTGAATCACCTAAATCATCAGCAGTATTTTGCAATTGAGTTCTGACACCTTCATTCGACAATAAAGGATAGGCTTTCCATACCAGCGCTGCTGTACCAGCCACATGGGGCGAAGCCATAGATGTCCCGCTCAAAGTTTCATAACCACCAATATAAGTAGAATAGATACTTACTCCCGGCGCAGCTAATTCTATAGTTGGACCTGTGCTTGACCAACTCGCCCTTTTATCACTCTGATCAGTTGCAGCTACAGCGATTACTGATACATAACGAGCCGGATAGATAACATTATCACCTCGCCCAGGAGGAGTACCACTATTACCTGCTGCAGCCACATGAAGAATTCCACTAGTGTAAGCATTATCAAAAGCATCTTTCACTAAAGTCCCAGGATCTCCAGAACTTCCGTAACTATTATTGGTTACCTGAATACCATTTATAACACACCAGTCAAGAGCAGCAATTACATCACTATAGGACCCGCTACCATCTGAACCCAAAACCTTCAAGCCATACAGATGGGCTTCAGGGGCAACTCCAACCACTCCCACATCATTATCCAGTGCTGCTACAGTACCAGCCACATGAGTGCCAGCCCCTTGTCATCCATTGGATCTTCGTCTTTCGTATCCCCTAGATCATCATAATCTCCGTCTTCATTTGCATCCACACTATTCACGAAATCAAAGCCTCTTTTGTAGTTTGAATTCAAATCTGAATGAGTATAATCGATACCAGTATCTATAATAGCGACTTTTACTCCTGCGCCTCTATTCCCCGAATCATGTACAATACCTGCTCCAATACGTTTAACTCCCCAAGAATTATCCAGCTCAGCATCGAGTGCATACACCATGATATCAAGTTCGACATCAGTAATATTGGGATTCTTTTTTAAGGCTTCAATAGCTGCTTCCGGGATTGATGCGGCTATAGCTGGAACAAGATTATAAGTATATTTTATCTTGCCACCCACACCCTTAACCACTGCCTGCTCAGCTGATCCCGGTTTTTCTTTAAATCCTATTAAAACCTTTACTAAACCATCTGAAGAAGCTTTTTCCTGAGACAATTGCTCTTCATTCGCAGGATTAACCAAACCTAATTTTTCCATAACCGGAAGACAGCCACTTGCGAATACCGCAACTAAAAGTAAAATAATTGAAATTATAATTAATTTAACTTTCATTTATTTTCACCTCACTTTTAATTTAAAAACTTTGCGTCCTATCCTTTCGGATAGTTTACTTTTTTCGGCTTTTTAAACACCTATTCTATTTTTTATCCTGATCTAGGTAATTATTTTTTATATAATTTCATATTTATTATAGCACATTACAAAAATTTTATAACTAATTTTTAATAAAAAATTTATTTTGTAGGACAGGCGTCTCGCCTGTCAAAAATAGATTCCTGCTGCAGTTTACACTCACGAAAGTGGGTGCAAGAATGCCAGAGGTAGAGGTTTGATAAGACTTTACACCTCAAAAATTGCTTTTTTTGATTAAAATTTCACTCCTTCAAAATCTGAAAGTGGCTATTTATAAGGGTTACAAAATTTTGAAGGAGCAAAAATACCCCAAAATTAGGGTACTTAATTGCCGATTTTTTGAAAATTGAGGCCTTAAAACTTGTGCTCGCGAAAGCGGGCAAAGACACTTTCCGTGCGTTTTAAGGGCATTCCTGAAGGGGTAAATTTACTATTGGTCAAAATCTTTAAAAGCCTTGCAAATAAAGGGTTATCTGTCATTGCGAGGAGCGAAGCGACGCGGCAATCTCATTACTCCTTCTCTATTCCTTTTCCCTTTATATCCTATGAACTTGACAATAATTCACTTTGTCTATATTTCATGTTATAATAAGTAACCTAAAAGGGCCACTAAATGAATTAAACCCTTTAAACATTGCTGCTAGATATCCTGACCAACAATTAGACATAATTAAAGAATTAGATTTTGATTATTCCTCCAAATTACTTGAAAATACAAGGAGATTCTTTAAATGGTTAAAGACAAAGCTATAATAATAAATAAAATTAAAAAATATATTAAAGCCTTAGAAAAAAATATTACCATACATAAAGTAATTCTTTATGGTTCTTGGGCGAGTGGAAAACCCGATGAATTTAGCGATATAGATTTAGCTATTTTTTCTCCTAATTTTGGCAAACACAGATTAAAAGAATTACAATTACTTTCAAAATTATCCTGGGAAATCGACGAATCAATAGAAGCTGTACCTTATTCTTCTGATACATTGCTTACTCAAAATCCTAAGAATTTTGCATATAAAATTATAAAAACAGGAGAAACTATCTATGATAAGGCTGTGAAGCATTAAAAGTTAAAAAAATATCAAAACATAGGGACAGCTGTTCCTATTTTATACTACCGCAACGAAAGCAGGGGCGGCAATCTTATTACTCCTTCGTTATTTCTTTTCCTTTATCTATATTACATAATCTAAACCGCGACCTTTAATTTTCTTTCATTTCTAATAATTATTTCTGGGTTTTTATTTTCTTTGGGAATTGGTAATTTTCTTTCTTTTAATAATTTTAAATGTTCTTCTATCCCCCACTTTACTTGATAAAGGCAATCTTCTATTGAAGGGCCGACCCCTGTAAATCCTTCTATATCAGGAGAATAAAAAGTGAAAAAAGTGGGATCTTTAGTGGCTTCTATTACCAGAGAATATTTTAAATTGATCATATTATAAATTCCTCACTAAGTCTGGTTTTTCTTTATGTTAAAATCTAAGCTTTACTTTTATTCATTTTAAATAGACTGTAAAATATAATAAAATCTTCTTCTAAGATATAAAGCGAGAAAATAGGATGTCCCTATTTTATTTAATTATTTATTTAATCTTTCAATTTCATTCCTAATTTCTTCAATTACTTCAAGGTTATATACAATTTTCTTTTTTCCTTCCTTCACTGAAATGATATAAAATACTTTCCCTCCAAATTTATCAGTAAATTTTTTATGTGTCCTTTTTTGAAATTCTAATTCATTGATGATTTGGGGAATGTAAGCATAACCTCATATTTGCTTGATTTAAGATCCACTCTTTTGGCATTATTTCACCATCTTATTTAATAAAAATTTCGATTTATACTTATAATCAAACTCCGTATCTACATCCACTAAATCATTTTTAATTAAATGGGCGTTTAAAAAAGTTTTATTACTTAAATAGAGATAGCAAAACAAATTATTTTCTTTGTCATATTTTATGGTATCAAACTTTAGAAACACTTTTTGCCCTAAAGCCTTTTCTTTTAAGAATTGCATAGCTCCACCATTTTTTTCTGGTTTTTCTTCTACTCCTAACAATCTAATTTTTAATCCATTATTTAAAATTAAGATTTTTGGGGAAATTACTTCTTTCACAGTATAGTATGTTTCTCTCTTAGAATGAGAATTATCTATTTTTGAGCCATAGCTTAATTTTCGGGGGTCGATTTTCTTATCAAATTTAATCGGATCCTGAAAAATATAAGGCAACTTTTTTATCTCTTCCTTAAAGTCAGTATTTATATTTTCCTGCTTGATTATTTCAAAGGTTTCATCTTGAAAAATAGTTCTTTGTCTTAATCCAAGCTTTTCTTTTATGACTGGTAAAAAATATTCATTTATTTCATATCCAATAGAATTTCTCTGGAGATTTTTTGCTGCTAAAGAAGTTGTTCCACTACCCAAGAAAGGATCAAGAATTGTATCACCCACAAAGCTAAACATCTTAATAAGTCGTTTGGGCAATTCTTCAGGGAACATGGCTAAATGTTTATCTTGTTTTTCACCAGGGAAGTTCCAATGTCCGGTAAAATATTCATTCCACTCTTCTTGTGATAATTTTGATTTTTCTTTCATCTCTTTGCTTACCTGCGGAGCCTTCCCATATTTTTTAAAAATCAAAATAAATTCATAATCAATTTTAAGAATTCCATTTCTAGGATAGGGAAAAGACCCCATTACTGTTGCTCCACCAGTAGTATTGCAAGTAGTAACTTTTTGCCAGATAATCGCTCCCATATAGTCAAAGCCCATACTTTCACAAAATTTAATTATCTCTGTCCTTATCGGAATGACCTTATATCTACCATAATAGACTGAACGTGCAAACTGATCACCGATATTAACACAAAGCCGGCAGCCATTATGTAAAATTCTATAACATTCATTCCAGACCAAATTAAGATTATTAATATACTCTTCATAATTGTCATCAAATCCAATTTGCCTGCCATTGCCATAATCTTTTAATTGCCAATAAGGCGGAGAAGTAATAATAAG
>Ga0154857_1057_pt4 | contig 22843 bp, 16 predicted proteins | sample Rifle2008BG19ft_FD_105829 | JGI IMG/M metagenome (GOLD analysis project Ga0154857, IMG submission 105829) | Candidatus Atribacteria bacterium RBG_19FT_COMBO_35_14
ACGGGCGCGGCTTATGCGACGAGCCAGCTCCTTTTCCCCGAATACATCCCGAATCCAGCTGGCAAAATCATTATGCTGCTCATTTACATGGGAAGAAAATAAATCCTGATCCATATGCTTTAAACTTTCCATTAATTCAGCGATATTTTTTAGCTTTTTTCCGTTGTTTAAATAAAAATTATGCTGCGCTGAGGGAGCCTCTTGACCGATATCGATATGTTTGTATTTTTTTGCCATTTCTTTTTTAACCTCCTATTCTTTAATTCATCTATTTTCATGATGAATTTGCAAATCATTTGACTGTATGATACCATTTTACACACCACATATCAAGGGAAAGAATTGCTTTTTTTATTTTTCACCGCTAAAGAACGGCAAAATTATTAATTTTTTATAATGAATTATTGAAAAAAAAGAAAAGAATAAGTCGAGACATTCCTGTTTTATGTGTATATAAATATTTAGATAAAAACTGCAATATTATATAGTCCAATAAGATTATCATAATCTTTAAATTTTGAAAGGAGTACTTATGGAAGCTAAGGAAGGAGATGTTTTTCAACCACTTGAAATTATGAAAAAGGATAGAAAAATTGCCTATTTTTCCATGGAGATATGTGTTGATGCCAGAATTCCTACTTACAGTGGTGGATTGGGGATTTTAGCCGGTGATATGCTCCGCTCTTCTGCGGACTTAGCAGTACCCCTGCTTGGGGTCACCCTGCTTTATAAAAAGGGATATCTGCATCAAAAAATTGGAAAAGAAGGGATTCAGCAGGAACTACCTGAAGAATGGAATCCTCAAGATTACATGCAATTGTTACCCAATAAGGTTGTAATCGAAATTGAGGGGAGAAAAGTATGGGTTCAGGCTTGGCTTTTTTATATAAAAGGCTTGGATAGTTATTACATCCCCGTCTTTTTTTTAGATACTGATTTACCGGAAAATAATATTTATGACCGGAGTCTTTCTGATTTCTTATATGGCGGTGATGAAAAATACCGACTCGCACAGGAAATTGTATTGGGGATTGGCGGTGTGAGGATGCTTAAAGAGCTTGGATTTAACAGCATCTCTAAATATCATATGAATGAAGGGCACGCCAGTTTACTGACTTTGGAATTACTTAATCATTATAACCATCGGGAGGAAAAATGGAGTAGCCGGACTATCGAAGAGGTTAAAAAAATATGCATCTTTACCACTCATACCCCGGTACCGGCAGGTATGGACCAATTTTCTTATGAACTGGTGGGGAAAGTTTTAGGAAGACCTATCCCTGATCCCATACTAAAAGAACTCGGTGGGGAGGAACGCTTGAACATGACTGCTCTCGCCCTTAACCTGAGTCATTATATAAATGGTGTAGCCAAAAGACACGGGGATGTTTCCCAGGAGATGTTTCCCGGATACCACATTGATTCAATTACCAATGGGGTTCATTCAGCAACCTGGGTATGTCCTCATTTTCAAAAACTTTATGATCGCTATATTCCAGGATGGAAAAATGATTCCTTTAGTTTGCGTTATGCCTTGAGTATACCGGATGAGGAAGTATGGCAAACCCATCAGGAAGCGAAAAAAATACTGATTGATAGTGTTTTTCAAGAAACAGGGGTCCAATTAGATCTGGAAGTTTTAACTATTGGTTTTGCCAGGAGAGCGACAGCCTATAAACGAGCAGATTTAATCTTTCATGATATCAATAGACTGGCAGATATTTCCAAAAAGTATGGAAAAATCCAGATGGTCTTCTCTGGTAAAGCCCATCCTGAAGATTGGTCGGGGAAGGAATTAATTCGAAAGATTGTTCAGGTCTCCCAGCAGCTTCGAGGTCAAATTGAAGTCGTTTATCTGGAAAATTACGATATAAATTTAGCCAGGCAAATGGTTTCAGGGGTGGATCTATGGCTTAATACCCCCAAGAAACCTCAAGAGGCATCAGGTACTTCTGGAATGAAAGCAGCTCATAATGGCATACCCAGTTTGAGTATTTTAGATGGATGGTGGATTGAAGGTTGTATCGAAGGATTTACCGGGTGGTCCATTGGGTCAGCACCCGATATCGAAAGTAGTGATCAGGAAGACGCGGCTTCTTTATATGATAAATTACAAAATACAGTCATTCCAATATATTACCAGAATCGAGGAAAATGGATTAATATTATGCGTCATAGTATTGCCATGAATGCTTCCTTTTTTAATACCCAGCGCATGGTTCTGCAATACGTATTACATGCTTATTTATAATAAATCTCATATTCCTTAGTTAGTATTGACTTATGTATACAAATTTCGATTACTTTTTCACTTTGTACTTACGAAAGATTAAATATCGGTAAAAGAATTTTGGACTTGGAATAGAAGGTCCTTTGTTGTTGTGATCGATTAAATGATTAGGTAAAGTGTTATGTTTCTATGATCGGTTTCAAATTTTAAAAAATATTTTATTACCATAGATTCATATGGTACAATAATAAAAAGCCTATCAGCAGGTAGAAAAAAATATTTCCATCGATAAATAAAAAACGGCAAGGGGATCTTTTACGATAAAGGGGTGAACATGAAGATGGCTAGAATATTAATTGTTTCTAACCGGCTTCCGGTAACTGCCAGTAAAAATAAAGATAAGATTAGCTTCCTTCCCAGCGCTGGAGGATTAGCTACCGGTATGTCTTCTTTTCATCAAGATTACGATTGCCAGTGGATTGGCTGGCCGGGCCTAGTTAAAGATAAGATTGGCGAAAAAAGCATACAAGAAATTATCACTAAACTTGAAAAATTAAATAACTATCCGGTCTTTCTATCTCAATCACAGATACAAGCTTACTATAATGGTTTTTGTAATAAAACTATCTGGCCCTTATTTCATTCTTTTACTCAATATGCTGTCTACCAAAATTCTCTGTGGGAAGAATACAATCGAGTCAACAAAATTTTTTGCCAAACCATTCTGAATACCGCCCGGCCAGATGATATAATCTGGGTACATGATTATCAGTTAATGCTGCTTCCTAAAATGTTAAGACAAAAGCGGCCCGATTTAACCATTGGTTTTTTTCTGCATATTCCTTTTCCACCTCAGGAAATATATCGACTGCTCCCCTGGCGTGATGAGATACTCGAAGGTATTTTAGGTGCTGACCTTATTGGTTTTCATACTTATGATTATGTACGAAATTTTTTAGACTCAGTGTTACGCCTTTTTGGCTACGAAAGTAGCATGGGTTATATCAACTATCAGAACCGTATATTGAAAGTGGATACATTTCCCATGGGAATTGATTATGAGAGATTTTCTTCCTCCATCTTAAACCCTGATACAAAAAAAGAGATCGAAAAAATACGAGACCAGATTGGGGAAAAGAAAATTATTCTTTCTATTGATCGAATGGATTATACCAAAGGAATTATTAAACGCTTGGAAGCCTTTGAATTTTTCTTGCAGAAGAATCCAGAATATCTGGAAAAAGTAATTTTAATTATGGTAGTTGTACCATCACGTATTCGGGTAAAACAGTATCAGCAGTTAAAACAACAGGTAGATGAGCTAGTTGGGGAAATAAATGGTAAATACGCTACCATTGGCTGGTCACCCATCCGCTATCTTTTCCAATCCATCCCTTTTTATGAACTGACTGCTCTTTACTATGTTGCTGATATTGCTTTATTAACGCCGTTAAAAGATGGAATGAATTTAGTCGCTAAAGAATTTATTGCCACTAAAAACAATAATAAAGGGGTATTAATCCTTAGTGAAATGGCCGGTGCTGCCAATGAGTTAGGCGAGGCCTTAATTGTTAACCCGAATAATAGAGAACAGATATCCTGGTCTATAAAATATGCTCTGAATATGTCTGATAAAATACAGAAAAAAAGAAACCAGATTATGCAAAAGCGATTGAAAAATTACCATGTGAAAAAGTGGGCAGATGACTTTAAAGAAAGCCTTTTACAGGTAAAAAGCAGGCAGGCAGAATTTTCTGCAAAAGATTTATCACCAAAAAAACGTTTAGAGATGATAGAAGATTATCAAAAAAGCAAAAACCGCTTATTTCTTTTAGATTATGATGGAACATTAATTTCCAATACTTATAAATTCAAGAAGATTAAACCCAGTAAAAAAATCTTAAATTTAATTCAACAATTAATCCAGGATAAAAAAAATCAAGTGGTAATAGTCAGTGGTCGAGAAAAAGATACTTTAGAAAAGTGGTTTGCAGATATAAATATTGGTCTGGTTGCCGGACATGGCACCTGGTTAAGGGAAAGGATTGGACAATGGAAAACAGTAAAACCTCTAAGCAATAAATGGAAAACCCAAATCAAGCCCCTACTTGAGCTTTATGTTAACAGAACCCCCGGTTCATTTATTCAAGAGAAGGAGTATTCCCTGGCCTGGCATTATATTAAAACTGATCCCTCTTTTGGCCAGATGAGAGCCTTAGAATTAAAATCCTCTCTTTTATTCCTTACTTCTAACTTAAATCTGGAAATACTTCATGGAGAAAAGGTAATTGAAATCAAACCTATGGGAATTAGCAAAGGCTTAAGTGCTGACTACTGGATTTCCCAAAAGGATTGGGATTTTATCCTGGCGATAGGTGATGACTGGTCAGACGAAGATACTTTTCAAAATTTACCTGATTCTGCTTATTCTATTAAGGTGGGTACAAGGTCATCACTGTCTAAATACAATATTAAGTCTTCTATTGAAGTAAAGACACTTTTAAAAGAACTGATTAGTAAATAAATTAAAAAATGATTTGTTAATAAAAATCAATTTAAAAACTGTTTCAACCAACATTTAACCTCTTCAGGCGAAGATAATCGAAAATCAGCAGCAGATTTTTCGGCTTTTTCCGCAATAAGGATACTGGTTCCCCGGGTTCGAAGAATGCGGAAGGCATCTTCATCAGTGGTGTCATCTCCCAGATAAAAAATCTTGTGCTCAGACCAATCAAGTCTCAGAGCATTTAATATCCATAACACCGCTTTGCCTTTGTTCCATTCAATATTGGGTAAAAATTCAACAACTTTTTTCCCTTTCAATAGACGGATATTTTCTCTATTTTCTTTTAGAATCTTCTTTAATGGTAACTTTAGCCCGGGTAAATCTTCTTTTGATACCTGCCTATAATGAATGGCTGCGCTCATCTTTTTCTTTTCTACAATTACTCCAGGAATATGAGATAATGATTTATCTAAACTTTTGGAGATATTTTGAATAAGCGGTAAGAATTTTTTTACTTTAGGATGTATCATGGAAATATCTGGTCCCATAATATCCAAACCATGATCCCCGGCATAAAAAATTCCCGGTAGGTCCACCAAGGTTTGTAAATTTCTTCTTCCCCTTCCGCTTACAATTGCTAATTTATATTTCAGGGATAATTGCCGGATAATTTCTTTCATTTCTGGAGATATTTTGGCTAGATCAGGCTGTTGAACAATAGGGGTTAGGGTGCCATCATAATCGAAAAAGAAAATTGCCTTTTCTTTTCCTTCCATTATTTTAGAATCGGAATAAAAATACCGGGGGTGCAAAAAGAAATTTTCATTTTCGCCAGAAAAGATTTTTACTGATTCAAGAAGATGAGGAGGGTATCGATTAAACCACTCATCAATCCATTTTGCACTTAAATCACTTAATCTCTGAATGACTATATCAGCCCCTTTTTTAAAGAAAAGCCCCCTTTCTTTTTCTTTTGATGTTTCCCACCCTACAATAAGGTTAAAACCACTATCTCTAGCTGACTCTATATCTTTTGGTTGAGTAAGTAATGCCATTGTTTCTTCAGGGGAGACCCCAATTTTATGTACAGCTTGAACAAAGGGGTTTATTTCTGAAGTAGTGGATACTGGTTTTTTTTCAGGCAATAGCAGCCCAATTTTCAAATCCGCTCTACCTAATTTTTTAATAAATTCAATTATTTGTTTATCATACAATACATTTTCTTTTTTCCAATCCATTCGAAAAAGGATGGCTTTAAAATTATTTTGTTTCATCAGGTTTCCCGCATATTTTTATATTTGTCAATTATTGTTATAACTGTTAAAATCATATTAATAACACCAAGATATGTCAAGAGAAAAAATTAGAAACTTTTTTATTGCTAGTACAGCGTTCTCTAAATATCTTTACATTTTGTTCTGTCATTGTGAGTAATGTTTTCTTTTTACATCCTTGACACCCTTGATATATATAAGTATATTAGACAAAAATTGTTCCGAAGGATATCTTAAATCCAAGTAATGTAAATACAGTTGATAACCGATGAAAATAAAAGAAAGGAGAACATATTATGAATGATATCGATGATTATAGGGAAATTATTGGTGATAAATTATTTTTTAATTTATTTAAAAGAACAAGAAGACTGACTTCAAAGGCAATCCTAAATATTAATTCTACTGCTCAGGGTGGAGGGGTAGCAGAAATATTAGAATCTCTGATTATTCTCATGAACGAGCTTGGCATTTACGCCGGATGGAGAATACTGCATGGGAACCCCGATTTCTTTACCATTACCAAAAAGTTTCACAATGCCTTACAGGGAGGTTCAATTAATCTCACAGAAATAAAGAAAAAATTGTATCTCAAAGCCAACCAAGAATTTTCTGTCTTTACTCATATTAATCATGATGCCGTAGTTATTCATGACCCTCAACCTTTGCCCTTGATTAAGTATTACAAAAAGAAGCAGCCCTGGATCTGGCGCTGTCATATTGATTTATCCAATCCTCATCCTGAATTATGGCATTATCTTGAGAACTTTATTCTTCGCTATGATAGAATTATTGTTTCCAGTGATAAGTATAAATCCGAAAAACTACCTGTTCCTCAAAAAGTAATAGCTCCGGCAATCAATCCGCTATCACCTAAGAATATGGAGTTATCACAACAAGATATTACCAAGTATCGTAAAAAATATAAAATACTTGATGATAAACCCATTATGACCCAAATATCTCGTTTTGACTATCTAAAGGATCCATTAGGAGTTATTGAGGTCTTTAAAAAAGTAAAATCTCATATTGATTGTCGTTTGGTTTTGTGTGGTAGTATGGCTGTCGACGACCCGGAAGGGATAAAAGTATACCAGCAGATAACAAAAGCAGCTCAAAACATGATTGACAAAAAAGATATTATTATATTAAATGTGGAAAATGACATTTTAGTTAATGTGCTCCAACGCATTTCCAATGTTATCATTCAAAAATCAATAAAAGAAGGATTTGGTTTAACTGTTTCTGAAGCCCTGTGGAAAGAAACTCCGGTGGTTGCTTCTAATGTAGGAGGTATACCATTACAGATTACCGATGGTAAAAATGGTTATCTGGTTGACCCTTTAGATTATGATGGCTTCGCAGAAAAAATTATCTACCTTTTAGAAAATCCATCGGAAGCAGAAAGAATCGGTAAAAAAGGCAAAGAGACAGTAAAAGAAAAATTCTTAATTACCCGTTTACTTCTAGATTATGTAGATTTATTAAACGAAATGATTTAAATGAGTAAATAAACATTACAAAAAAAATTAAGAATTCCACCTCTAACAACAATTTATATAAGACCAATTATATAAAGAGAAAAGGGGGACATTAAAATGGCTAAAGAAGTATTAGCACTAATTCTTGCCGGAGGGCAAAGCACAAGATTAGGCACCCTTAACAAAAAACTTGCCAAGCCAGCATTCACATTTGGAGGGAAATACCGGATTATTGATTTTACCTTGAGCAACTGTGCAAATTCAGACATTAATACGGTTGGAGTATTGACTCAATTTGAACCTTTGGTACTTAACTCCTACATTGGCATAGGCAGACCTTGGGATCTGGATAGAAAAGATGGAGGGGTAAATATTTTGCCTCCTTATCTAAAGGAAAAAGGTGGAGAATGGTACAAGGGAACAGCAAATGCAGTTTATCAAAATATGGATTATATAGATATGCAAAATCCTAAGTATGTCCTGGTGCTATCTGGTGATCACATTTACAAGATGGATTATGCAAAAATGATAGATTTTCATAAAGAAAAGGAAAGTGAAGCAACCATAACGGTTATTAAAGTACCATTAAAAGAAGCCAGCAGATTTGGGATAATGAATACCAGAGAAGATAACAGCATATACGAATTTGATGAAAAACCAGAGCAACCTAAAAATGACCTTGCCTCTATGGGGGTATATCTTTTTAACTGGGAGATATTAAAAAAATATCTTGCGGAAGATGATAAAAATAAAAGCTCAAGCCATGACTTTGGGAAGAATATAATTCCAGCTATGCTTGGTGCTGGTGTAAAACTATATGCCTATCCTTTTAAAGGTTATTGGAAAGATGTGGGGACAATAGAAAGCTTATGGCAAGCAAATATGGATCTGCTGAAAATCGATAATGAATTAAATCTATTTGATAAGGATTGGAAAATATATTCAGTTAATCCTCTTCAACCACCTCAGTATGTGTCAAGAGAATCAAAGGTGGTAAATTCTATGATTAGCGAAGGATGCAAAATTTTCGGGACAGTGGTAAACTCAGTTTTGTCTCCTGGTGTGCAGATAGGAAAAGGTGTATATGTATCAGATACAGTAATAATGCGTAATGCTATTATAAGAGAAAACACAATAATACATAGAAGCATTATAGGCAGCAGATGTGAAATCAATGAAGAATGCTCTATTGGCAAAGAAGACTCGTCAAACATAACCGTTGTTCCCTATGACTATTTCATGGAAGGGGGTACTGTATATGAATAATATTTTGGGCGTCATAAACCTTAATGAAAAAGAAGATAAAATTCATGAATTGACCTATAATAGACCAATAGCATCCATCCCCTTTGCCGGCCGTTATAGAATAATAGATTTTGCCCTGTCCAATATGGTTAATTCCAAAATAGATAAAGTGTTTATGTTTACCAGGAATAAGTATCGCTCTTTAGTAGATCATATAGAGCACGGAAGACCCTGGGACCTGGATAGAAAAAATGAAGGCCTTTTTATGTTTAATCCTTTAATAAACTACTACTCTAATGTACGCAGAGGTGATATGGACATAATCAGAGATTATCTTGATTATATTTTTTATACCAAAGAGGAATACATAATCATTTGCCCAAGCAATATGATATGTACCATTAATTTTAGGGATGTTTTAAAAAAGCATCTAGAAAAAAAAGCAGATATAACTGTAGTTTACAAAAACATAAAAGAATCAGATGAGATGTTTGAGGATTGTGATTCAATAGCCATAGACGAAGATGGAATGGCTATTGATCTTATTCGCAAGAAAAAACGGCATAATAATGTGTTCATGGAAACATTTTTGATGAAAAGGAAGCTTTTTATTGACCTATTGAATAAAAAAATATTGGGAGCAGATCATGACCTTTTTAAAGACACGGTATTTGAGTTGAAAAATAATAAGAATATATATGCCTATGAATATAAAGGTTATTTAGTTTGTATCAACTCAATAAAAGAATATTTTGGAAGAAGCCTTGATCTTTTATCTGAAGACACCATGAACAACTTATTCCATCAAACCTGGCCAATATTCACTAAAGTAAAAGATGAGCCTCCAACTAAATACCAAAAAAACGCGGTGGTAGAAAATTGCCTTTTAGCTGGTGGCTGTTGTATTGAGGGGGAAGTATATGATTCTGTATTTTTTAGAAGAGTCAATATTCATGACACTGCTTCTGTAAAGTCCTGCATTCTAATGCAAAACACCACAGTAGAGCAGGGAGCAGTCCTTGAATATGCGATACTAGACAAAAATTCAAGAGTATCCAAGAATATGGTCTTAAAAGGAACTATGGACAATCCAATAGTAATCGAAAAAGGTCAGGTTATTTAAGGAGGTCGTAGGGATGATAAAAGTATTATTTATAGCATCAGAATCAACTCCTTTCATAAAAAGTGGAGGGCTTGGTGAAGTAATATATTCACTTTCAAAAGAAATAAGAAAATCGGGGATAGATGCAAGAGTTATAATACCAAAATACTCAGATATTTCCTTCGATTTTAAGAAAAAAATGCAAAAGCTGGATGCTTTTACTGTAAATGTTGGATGGAGAAAGCAGCATTGCGGCATAGAATATATTGAGCATGAAGGAATACCCTTTTATTTAATAGACAATGAGTATTATTTTAAAAGAAGCGGGATGTATGGTTATTATGATGAAGCTGAAAGATATGCATTTTTTTGTCGAGGTGTTTTAGAATCCTTGAAGTATATTGACTTTATTCCTGATATAATTCATTGTCATGATTGGCATACCGGGATGATAGCCCCAATATTGAAAGCAGATTACCCAAATTATAACAAAATTAAAACAATATTCACCATACATAACTTGTATTATCAAGGAGTTTTCCCATATGAAATACTAAAGGATATATTAGGATTAGAACCAGAAATGTTCAAAATATCTGGAGTAGAGTTTTTTGGCGGTGTTAGCTTTATGAAAGGTGGAATAAATTACTCAGACCTAATAACTACTGTAAGCCAAAATTATGCTGAAGAAATAAAGACCCCCCTTTACGGAGAAAGGCTGGACGAGATTTTTCGTGTAAAAAGCGCTATTTTATACGGGATAGAAAATGGAATTGACTATAATACATATGATCCAGGGAAGGATGACATGATATTTCAAAAGTATGATATTGATACATTATCTTTGAAAGCTATCAACAAAACCAAGCTCCAAAAAGAGCTTGAGCTTTATGAGGATGAAAATGTTCCTTTAATAGCCATAGTTACTAGACTTGTCAAACAAAAGGGCATAGACCTTATACTTACAAGAATAGAAAAGAAAATGATAGACGATGCCCAAATTGTTGTTCTTGGTACGGGTGAAAAATATTATGAGGATTCATTTGACAATTTAAAGGAGAGATATCATGGAAGGTTATCAGTAAATATAAAATTTGATGATTCTTTAGCCCATAAAATATATGCGGCTGCTGATCTTTTTCTGATGCCGTCACTTTTTGAACCTTGTGGTTTAGGGCAAATGATAGCCCTTAAATATGGGGCTATACCTATAGTAAGAGAAACAGGAGGATTAAAGGATACTGTTATACCATTTAATGAAAATACGGGCGAAGGAAATGGCTTTAGATTTTACAACTATAATCCAGACGAAATGGGAGAGACAATAAACTACGCAATTAAATTATACAACGATAAAAACATATGGGAAAAAATAACAACCAATGCTATGAAATCTGATAACAGCTGGAAAAAGTCTACTGAAAAGTATACTGATTTATACAAGAAGTTAATGGAGTAAGTTGTAATGCTTATATCTAAACAAGATTTTAATAAAGTATTTTAATTCATATGGGATTTTATCCAGGCGATAGGTAATGACTGGTCAGACGAAGATACTTTTCAAAATTTACCTGATTCTACTTATTCTATTAAGGTGGGGACAGGATCATCCCTGTCTAAATACAATATTAAATCTTCTATTGAAGTAAGGACACTTTTAACAGAACTGATTAGTAAATATATTAAAAAAATTTTTAAAAAAAGAGGGTTTTTTATAAGAGATGTAGTATAACAATATAAGATACTTCAATAGCTCATATAAAAATGCACTTGAGGTCGGATGTGTACTTTTTATATAGTGGTTAACTAGCTAACTAACGAAGTAACTAACTAACCAAAGAAAGAGGAGGTGTTATATGTAAAAAATAAGAAATTAAGGAAAATATTTTTTAAAAAATAAAGGAGGAAAGAAAAAAAATGTTTAAGAAAATTAGTTTTACCTTATTGGCAATGTTATTAATTGGAATGCTTACTTCAAGTGTATTTGCAGCCTCTAATACCGTAACTATTCTCGGTGTTTGGACTGGTGCAGAAGCTGAAGCTTTTAACAAAATGGTAGCTCCGTTTGAAGCTGAAACCGGGATCAAAGTTGAATTCACTGGAACTCGAGATCTTCCTGCTGTTTTAACTACTCAAGTAGAAGCTGGTAATCCACCCGATGTGTCAGCTCTACCGAATCCGGGACAGATGATAGAATTTGCCAAAGCTGGAAAATTAGTAGATTTAAGCACCTTTATGGATATGGATGTACTGCGAAGTGATTATTCGCCAACCTGGTTAGACCTGGGAACTTATAAAGGAAAATTAAACGGAGTATTTATTTCAGCTGACCTAAAAAGTTTAGTCTGGTATAGTCCTAAAGCATTTGCTGCTGGAGGTTATACAGTGCCCGCTACCTGGGAGGAAATGATTGCTCTTTCTGATAAGATGGTAGCAAATGGTAAGACCCCATGGGCTCTTGGTCTTGAAAGCGGCGCTGCCAGTGGATGGGCTGGGACAGACTGGGTTGAAGATATTATGCTTCGTACTGTAGAACCAGAGGTTTATGATCTGTGGGTTACCCATGGAATATCCTGGGTTGATGATAGAGTACAAAGAGCTTTTGAGTTATTTGGTCAGATTGCTCTAAACGAGAAGTATGTCTATGGCGGCACCAATGCAGTGCTTACTATTAATTTTGGTGACTCGCCAGACGCTCTATTTACTACTCCGCCAAATGCTTATATGCACAGACAGGCAACCTTTATTAAAAGCTTTATACTTGACCATTTCCCCAAGTTAGTTCCGGGTGAAGACTTTGATTTCTTCCCCTTCCCGCCCATTGATCCTCAATATGGAACTCCAGCTTTAGGAGCGGCAGATATGTTTGCCATGTTCAATGATACTCCTGAAGCTAGAAAATTTATGCAATATATTGTTTCTCCTGAGGCTCAGGGAATATGGGTAGGTGAATTAGGGAAACTCTCTGCTAACAAACGAATAGATCCTGCTGTTTATCCTGATGATTTGACTCGTAAGGCTGCTAAAATCTTAAGTGAAGCTTCAACCTTCCGTTTTGATGGCTCTGATTTAATGCCATCTGCAGTTGGGGGAGGCTCTTTCTGGACGGGAATATTAGATTATGTAAGCGGTATCCTATTAATGAATGTATTAATGACTATTGAGACTACTGCTTTGGATGCTTATCGGAAATAGCAGAGAATCAGACCTGTCATTGAGATGAGATTTGTCATTGCGAGGGGAGCACTCAATATTACTTGAGTGCTCCCCGTGGCAATCTCGGGTTGAGATTGCTTCATCTGTTCCTTGAAACTTGAAATAAGAAATATTAAAATCTGATAATTATATTAAAATATCCTTTATATTAATATTTAGAAAGGAATGAAGTTTGTGATACATACAAAAAAAATTACCCCTTGGTTATATATATCCCCGGCAGCATTCCTCTTATTCTTTTTTTTAGTCTATCCTTCAATTAATACGGTGTATATTTCCTTTTTTAATTATAATTCAGAGATATTTATAGGTATTAAAAATTATCTCTACTGTTTTACCAATGAGATTATGCTTAGTTCTTTTCGAAATAATGCCCTATGGGTAATACTATTTGTTCCCCTGACGGTTTCTTTAGGGTTAATTATAGCAGTATTAGCTGATCGAGTTAAATACGAATCGATGGTGAAATCAATCATATTTATGCCTATGGCTATTTCCTTCGTGGGTGCAGGAGTCATTTGGAAATTTGTTTACGCTTATAGGCCGGTTTCAGCTGCTCAGACTGGCATTCTTAATGCGGTTCGTTCATTTTTTCAGTTAGAACCCTTACCCTGGCTAATTATTAGACCCTGGCTTAATAATTTTTGTTTAGTTATGGTAGGGGTATGGATATGGACCGGATTTTGTATGGTGATATTATCCGCGAGTTATAAAGGTATACCCCACGAACTATTAGAAGCAGCCCGGGTAGATGGTGCCACCGAATTTAAAATATTCTGGAAAATTATTTTACCTTTGATGAAACCTACCGTCGCAGTGGTAGCTACCACTATGACTATTAATGTTCTTAAAGTATTTGATATTGTCTATGTAATGACCAATGGAAATTTTAATACCGAGGTTGTTGCCAACCGAATGTATAAAGAGATGTTTATTTTTAGAAATTATGGCCGGGCGAGTGCCATTGCAGTTATATTATTAATGCTTATTATCCCTATGATAATTATCAATATTCAGCGGTTCAGAGAGCAGGAGGCCATAAGATGATAAAAAAATTAGTTTCGGTGTTTTCACATGGGCCGCTTCATTTAGTAATAATTTTTGTTGCTTTAATATGGATACTTCCCAGTGTCGGTTTATTGATAACTTCTTTTCGATCTTCTGCCGATGTAGCGGCATCTGGCTGGTGGACTGTTTTTGAGCACCCCTTTAATTTTACCCGCTACACTCTGGAAAATTACCAGGAAGTCATTCTGAAGATTGGTATAGGAAGAGCCTTTTTAAATACTTTACTCATTACTATCCCTGCTACTATTATTCCAATATTAATTGCTTCTTTTGCTGCCTATGCTTTCGCCTGGATGGAATTCCCCGGGCGAAGATTTTTATTTGTAATTTTAGTTGGTTTATTAGTAGTTCCTCTTCAAATGACTATGATACCGGTCCTGCGAATTTTTAATAAATTAGGAATAGCCGGTACTTTTCCGGGAATATGGTTTGCTCATACTGGGTATGGACTCCCCCTCATAATATATTTGTTGTATAATTTTATCTCCGGATTGCCGAGCGAATTGTTTGATTCTTCTTCCATAGATGGTGCCACCCCTTTTCAGATATTCACCAGGATGGTAATACCGCTATCTTTGCCAGCTCTTGCCTCTGTTACTATCTTTCAGTTCTTGTGGGTATGGAATGATCTTTTAATTGCTTTAGTCTATTTAGGAGGGACACCTGCTGTTGCCCCTCTAACCGTACGTATAAGTGCATTGGTCGGTTCTTATGGCCAGGATTGGGAACTGCTTACCGCCGCTGCCTTTGTTTCTATGGCCCTTCCTTTAGTTCTCTTTTTAGGATTACAACGCTATTTCGTAAAAGGTATTTTGGCCGGGTCAGTGAAGGGATAGAATTAATTAGTCGTTAGTGAATAGTGAATAGTCGTTAGTTTTAAATACAAGTTTTCAGTTATCAGTTTTCGGTTTACAGTTTACTTTGTTCGATGTCATTGCGAGCTCCGATTTATCGGAGCGCGGCAATCCCCATTTGAGATCGCTTCGGTCGTTTCGCTCCCTCGTAATAATAAAAATTGGTATTTTTTGCGGGTTCGATAAATCGAACCCCTACTTTTCCTCTGCTAATAATTTTTTTCTTTCTTCTTCCTTCCTCGCGCGATACTCGATACGAACAAAATACTTGCAGAATTCATTACAATTATATAAAATGAATTATATCGGTCTATTAGTTTATACATATCTTCACGCTCTATTTTATTGTTCTGGAGGAAGCACTATGAACGAAGATGGCTTTAAAAAAGAAATCCTTGATTTTGAAGATAAATGCCTTTCTCCCTATGCTGCTAAAAATTGTGAAGCCAGAAGAGAACGTGAGGCATCTCATCCCTTTAGAGGTCCTTATTCAAGAGATCGGGATCATATATTATACAGTGGTTCATTCCGCAGATATATAGGAAAGACTCAGGTTATATATTTTGCCGCAAGTTTTGACGAACAGTTATCTAATCGGAGTATCCATACTTTACAGGTTTCTCAGATAGCTCGAACCATAGGGAAGGCTTTAAAGTTAAATCTTGATCTTATTGAGGCCATTGCCCTTGGTCATGATTTAGGACATGCTCCCTTTGGCCATGATGGAGAAGAAATTCTTCAGGAAATTTGCCGACAAAGAAAAATTGGTGTATTTTTTCATAATATTCATAGCCTTAGAATAGTCGATAAGCTTGCCGATGCCTGTAAAGGGATGAACTTGACTTTTCAAATAAGAGATGGAATTCTCTCTCATGATGGTGAGGTTAACGAGAAATATCTAAAACCGGACAGAGATAGAACCGAAACTGACTTAATAGATTATTGCCAGAAAAAATCCCTGGGGGGAGAGATACAGATAGTGCCAGCAACTTTAGAAGGGTGTGTAGTCCGGATGTCAGATGCTATCTCCTATGTAGGACAAGATTTTGAGGATGCGATACGGATAGGTATTTTAAAAAAGGGCGAATTACCAGAAGGGATTAAGAGAGAATTAGGAGAAAGCAATACAGACATTATAAATTCCCTGGTAACTGATATTATCATTAATTCTTACAATCGCGATGAGATAATTTATTCATCTAACATTGCTGAAAAAGTTTTTGACTTGAAACAATTTAATGCGGAAAAGATATATAAAAATCCCAAACTCAAAGCAAAAAAGACGAAATTGAGAGCTTCCTTTAAATATTTGTTTGACAAATTTCTTAATGATATTAACCGAGGTGATGAGGATTCTCTTATTTTTAAAGAATGGATTTTTAATAGGGGTAAAAATAAGGGAGCAGATTATGTAAATAGTAATTTACCTGAACAGGTAGTAATAGACTATATTGCTTCTATGACAGATAGGTATTTTGATAATACTTATATAAAATATAAAAAATAATTTTACTTTTCCCTTCTTGGCGGTGGCGGTGTAGATGGAGCTATCCATCGAGTGGCTGGCTCTGATCTTTTAGGGGGCATACAGATTTCCTCTGGAGCGCGCCACCAAAATCGCTGTAACCGAGACTGTAAACTTTAGCCCCTTTCTTTTTCTTTGACGCGATACTCGATACGCGATACGAATTTATAGTATTTACTTATTTCATATATAATGTATAATAATAGACATGGGCACAATACATTGTGCCCCTACACCTGAATCCTAATTTCTTTAACACGATAAGATACACTAACGGCCATTCACCATTCACTAACGGCTAATTTAATTCTATCATTGCTTAAGTATGATAAATTTTATTATAAGGGATATTAGAAATCTTGCCAAATAAAAAATATTACCATCATTCTTATTACCATACCTATTCCCACAAAAAAAGAAGAGCAAAGAAAATAAAAATAATCATTAGCGGACTATTTATCCTGTTGCTATTTACGGGAACAATTTATTTTAAGATTCTTCCATTCTTTTCCACAAAACAAAACAGTCATACTCTTCCTGTTTCAGAAGAAATTTTGAAATCAGCAGAAGAAGAGGCGGCAAGGGTTCCTGAGATAGTTGCAGAAGAAATATCTTTGCGGGAGGAAATAGATAAAGAGAGAGAGGAAGAAGAGAAAAAAGAAGAAGAAATAATTACCATTAACGTTAATTTACAAGCTGGAGACACCCTCTATGAATCTTTAATTAAAGAAGGCGTTTCTGCAGCCGAGATACTCAATTTACAAGAAAAAGTTAAGCCAGTAGTAGATTTTAACTATCTTCCGGTTGGCAGTGAATACTCTTTGAAATATAATCCGGAAGGAAAGATAACAGAATTCGTTTATAAGCCCAATCCTATTGACATTTACTGTATAGATATTTCTAACTCTGATTTAGAAGATTTAAAGGTAACCAAAGAAGAAGTATCCACAGAAGTTGTTCAACTTGAAGGGAAAATTAAATATTCTCTTTATGATTCTATGTTAGAGTGTGCTGATTCACCGCAATTAGCCCTGCAATTAGCAGAGATATTTGCCTGGCAGATTGACTTTCTTACCGAATGCCGGGAAGGAGATACTTTTAATATTTTAGCAGAAAAACAGTATAGGGGAGATTTTTATCGTTGGGTAAAGATACTTGCCGCCGAATACGAAGGGGAACTTCTGAGTAGACATACTGCTATTCTGTTTGAAGACCCCTCCGGGCATATAGATTATTATACCGAAGAAGGGGAATCGTTAAGGAAGGCTTTCTTGCGGGCTCCCTTAAATTATAAATATATTAGCTCTTATTTTTCTAACAATCGACTTCATCCAATCTTAAGAATTTGGCGTCCTCATCTGGCTATCGATTATGCTGCTCCAAGCGGGACTCCGGTTTCTACTATCGGAGACGGAACGGTAATTTATGCTGGTTGGGATAGTGGTTATGGAAACTACATTAAAATTCGCCATCCTAACGGTTATATAACTGCTTATGGTCATCTTTCTCGTTTTGCCCAAGGGTTAAAAAATGGCCAGAAGGTAAAACAGGGCGAGATAATAGGTTATGTCGGAGCTACGGGATTAGCCACTGGTCCGCATTTAGATTTTTCCATTAGTGAAAATGGAAAAAAGGTAGATTTCTTAAAACTTGAACTTCCCGCTGCTTTTTCAGTTGATCCTCAGTACATTGCTCAATTCAACGAAGTAAAAAATAAGCTTCTTAATGATTTAGAAAATGGAAGAGAATTGTATTTAAATATAGGATTAGATAGTCAATAATCCATATATTACCGATTTCCCCCCATCATAAATCTTCCCTGACTTTGTTGCCATGACCTGATTTCTATCGCCTTAAAATTACTATCATCTATTAGTTTACCGATAAGTTTTATTTTTAAACCGATTACAGGAGTCATTTTTCCTTTCCAGATCGCTTTGCCGGCTTCGATTTTCCAGCGATTATTATCTAAATCCATAAGTATAAAATTGTTTTCGGGAAGCCCTGTTTCTATAATTATCCCCGCTAAAAGCCCTCTTTCAGGTTTCATCCATTGTTTTTCGAAAGAATAAACCAATCTGTTATAATAGGGAATTTTTTCCGAAAAGACATTTTCTAATCTTTCACTAAAGCCATTAAAATAAAGGCCGGTTCCCAAAGTAATGCTAATTATTAAACTAATCAAGAGGATTGATATAAACTTGAATCGATAACCTCTTTTGGTGTGAATGAAATTATAATAAGCTGCGCCAGTAAATAGGATTAGAAATATTAACCAGAGATAGGGCAAACTTATAAACACAGTTTTCAAAAAACTGTCTCCTATATAGTGATAAATATCCCAATCAAGTTGTTCGATGATAAATAGAACCATACTAAAGGCAAGACTGCCTAAGATTATTGAAATTCCAAATATCGACCAGATAAAATAATTTTTAGTTATAAAGTACCAGCGGGGTTTTGGTATAATATTATTATCTTGTATTTTTTTAAAAACTTCATTGCTTATATTTTTCATATTTTTAAAATTTAATATCCTCCTTTTCTAATCCTTGTTTAAGAGATTTTTTAGCCCGGTTAATCAGGGTAGCTATAGTGCCCATCGGTTTATGTAAAATATCGCTTATCTCTTGATAATCTTTTCCTTCCACAAACTTCAGGATTAATACCTCTTTGTATTTTAAAGGCAATTGATTAGTTATTTTTAATATATGTTTATAAGTTAATTTTTGAAGGCTTGTATTTTCTGCATCTAAAGTAGATTCCAATATGTCATTTAAATCTTTATCTTCCCAGGAAACTGTTTGAGGACGTACTTTTTTCTTTCTAAAAACACTAATGGTAGTATTGTGAGCAATACTATATATCCAGTTGGAAAATTTGTAATTTAAATCAAAATCATTTAAATTTTGGTAAGCCTTAATAAATACTTCCTGTAAAATATCTTCTGCATCTTCTCTGCTTATATTAGATATTTTTAAAATATAGTTAAGGAGCTTGGTTTCATAACGCTTCATCAGATATAGATAGTAGTTCTGATTTTTCAAAGTCAGGACTACTATCTGTTCATCAGTTTTGTTAATACACTCTGAACCTGTAATCATTATTTTTAATTCTTTCTATTTTTTAAGATTTGCAGATATTGTTTTTCTTTTTCTTAAATATTGATAGATAATATTTTAAATGCCAGAGAGCATGAAATACACCTAATAGAGCCATAACAATAGAAAATTCTACATGCCAGAATAAGAAGTTAAAATTAATAGATCTAAACCAGTCAAAGTCTCTAATAAATACCAAGATCATTCCTGTTCCGGCGGAACCGATAAAACTGATTAACAAGAAAACATTCCAAAATTTCTTTTCCTTACACAAACTTATCTCTAATTTCCGAGCCAGGAAATTACCGCCAAAATATATTGAAAGAGATACCAAAAAGATTTCTAAAAAATTATAATCAGGTAGTGATTTCCTCTCTATATTTTTTTCATTAAAGAATATGCTTGTACCACGGTCTTCCGGGGCTGGTTGAGAAAGGTCACAAATACCATCGCCGTCTGTATCGATATACCTTTTACATTCTCCCGGATAGGGGTCATCTTCTAAACCATAAGGGCAGTTGTCCCAGGCGTAGATGGATATTGAACTAAAAGCTATTAAAATAAAGATTATTGTAGATAATGTAATATATTTTGTAAATCTTTTTATCATATTTTATCATTTATTTACAGTTTATTATAATCTATTAAATAGAGTATAGGAAATTTTGTTTATTAAAATGTCTGCACTAACTTATTAAAAACTCTCACTTTATAATACGCCGGCCAGAACAATTTTCTTTCATTTGAATAACAAAATTTCTTTTAATTTTTATAAATTCTATAATGAATATACTCGATACAAATAAATATTAGCCGTGGTTTTACTGAGAAAATATGAAGAAAGAAATAAATAGTTATTACTCTTGTTTTTTTATCTTTTCTTTCGTTTTTTTAACTCGATACTTGATACTATATACTCGATACTAAAAATAATGTATAATTAGGACAAAGATTAAAAGGAGGGATTAAATATGAATATGAAAAAGAGATATTTAAAAATGTTTTTAATGTTAAGTTTAGTTATTTGTGGGTTGTTATCAGTATTTAGCTTTAGTTTTGCAGCTGGTCAGGGGCAAACTGCCTGGGAAACCCATTCTCAAGAAGCATCTGATTACCTGGAGATGGCAATAAACAAGATGGAAGAGGCAATTAAAAAATATCAGGGAGCTAATTACCCCAACAAAGAACTATGGGTTGAAGCAATCGATTATGGTGAAAAAGCTATTAAGGCAGACCCTGATTTTATCGAGGCCCATTATCGTCTTGCCCAGATTTATCAATATACTAATTGGTATTACCGAGAGGCGAGAGAGTGGGGGAGATATATTGAGCTTATTCAGAAAAAGGAAGTAATTTCTCCGGAAGCCAAGCAAAAATTAGCTTTTGCCTATTACCGATTGGGATATGCGGACTATCAAAGAGAAGATTATGACGGCTGTATCCTGTATTTGCAAAACGCAGTCAAGGTTGATCCGAAAATGATCGAAGCTCACTACTGGTTAGGCCGAGTATTCTATGAAATTGGCAGATTGAATGATTCTCTTTCTTCCTGGCAAAAAGTGTTAGCGCTTGACCACTATTATCCTCGGGCTCAATATTTTTACACTAAAGTAGAAAATTCTGTAAAATACGGGAAAGAAGCATATTCTCATTATGAAGCAGGATATAATCTTTATGAACAAAGGTTATTTGAAGAGGCTATATACGAATACCGTCAAGCAGTTAGGTCAAACCCTAATTTTTCTTCAGCTTATTATTGGTTAGGCAGAATTTATTATGAGCGGAGTAATTATCGGGAAGCCGTGAGTAATTGGAAAGAAGTTTTGCGTTTAGAACCGGAAAACACAAAAGCAGAGTATTGGTTAAGGCAGGCGGAAAAACAACTGAAATAGTCGTTAGTGAATAGTCGTTAGTCGTTAGCAAGATAGTTAGACCGTTCCTCGTGAAAACGAGGAACGCCTGCCTCTGAACTAAGGTACAAGGGGTTCGATTCATCGAACCCCTTTCAGGATTAAAGTTGTGTATAGTAAATTTTGGATACGGAGAAAACAAAATGAGGATTGCTTTTTTTACCAATTGTTATAAACCGCTGGTTAATGGAGTTGTTACCAGCATATCTTCATTAAAAGAAGCTTACGAAAGAAAGGGGCATGAGGTTTATATCTTTGCTCCCAGGGTAGAAGATTATATCGACCAGGAGAAAAATGTATTCAGATACCGGTCAATAAACATAACCAGTAAAGTGAAATATCCTCTCTCCCTGCCTTTGTCCTTTAAAGTGAAAAAGATTATAAACGAATTCAATCCTGATATCGTTCATGTTCATCATCCCTTTTTGCTTAGCTCTGCAGCCATAATGTATGGCAAAAAATTAGGTATTCCCAAAATATTAACTCTTCACACCCAATATGAACAATATGCTTATTATGCTTCTCCTGTGCCAGAAAGAGTAACCCAGAAAGCAATTAAGATGATTATTTCTCATTTAGCTTATAAGATTGATTGTATAACTACTCCGTCCGCATCAATGAAAAAATTAATAGAAAGCTATGGAATTAAAAATAGAATTGAGGTTATTCCTAATGCAATAGATTTGATTTCTTTCAGGGAAGATAATGAATTAAAGAAAACAGAAATTAAAAAAAAGTACAATCTGAAAGAAGATGATAAAATAATTCTCCTTGCGGGCAGGGTAGCTTCAGAAAAGAGTATAGATAAGAGTATAAAAGCCTTAGCAATAATTAAAAAGAGGAGCGTCGGTAAGGAAAAATTACTAATAGTAGGCAATGGCCCGGCTATGGATGAACTAAAACAGCTTGCTCGAACTTTAAAAGTAGAAGAAGATGTAATATTTGCAGGTGCGGTAAGCTATGAAGAAATTAAGCATTATTACAAGATGGCTTATGTATTTACTATTGCTTCTACAACAGAAACTTTTGGAATGGTAACAATAGAAGCCTTGGCTTCTGGAGTTCCTGTCTTGGCGGTTAAAGCTCCGGGAGCAGTAGATATTCTGACAGACGGACTGGACGGGCTGTTGGTTGATAACGATACCGAAAAATTTGCTGACGCCTTAGAAAATATTATCAGAGAGCCAGAATTAAGGGAAAGGCTCTCTCTGGGGGCATTAAAGACTTCTGAAAAATATAGTATTGATACAATTTCTGAAAGAATGTTAAATCTTTATCGGGAAGTAATCGAGACAAAAAAATCTAAAACCAAAGAGAAGAAAAATTTTATA
>Ga0154857_1090_pt1 | contig 22388 bp, 25 predicted proteins | sample Rifle2008BG19ft_FD_105829 | JGI IMG/M metagenome (GOLD analysis project Ga0154857, IMG submission 105829) | Candidatus Atribacteria bacterium RBG_19FT_COMBO_35_14
TCTGATCCTAAAAAAATAAACCCTCATATTTTGCATATAAGGGGGGTCTTTTACCCCTCCACGTATAATCATAAGCGACCTCCCAAAATTTCCTTATATACGCAGTTCTGGTGCATCTTCAAAAATCACGCAAACCCTTTATTTATAAGGGTTACAGCGTTTTGTGTAAATATACTTTTAATAGTAAATATAGAAAATATTTATAAAAAATATAGTTTTTTTATAGAATTTATGTCGGAAAAACGTAAAATATTGAAATATAAAGGAATAATGAGATTGCCACACTTTCTTCGAAAGTTCGCAATGACATTTTACGAGATTGCCACGCACCCAAAGCGGTGCTCGCAATGACAGAAAAAGATGGATTCCCGCTTTCGCGGGAATTACATAAAGAGAACAAGAATAACATAAATATAGCGGGAATAAATTGGTCGTTATTAGGAAAATACAAATTAGCGCATAGGAATAGCGAACAGTTATAATGCAAGCCATAAGTGTGGGAAGGAATAATACAAATGCAAAAAAGATGAAAGATATAAAGGAATAATGAGATTGCCACACTTTCTTCGAAAGTTCGCAATGACATTTTACGAAATTGCCACGCACCCAAAGCGGTGCTCGCAATGACAGAAAAAGATGGATTCCCGCTTTCGCGGGAATGACATAAGGGTGCAGGAATGACACTGGCAGAGGGTGTTTGGAGAATTTTATATTTTTTTTCAATTTTACAACGTCCTATAATATATCTTATGTAAAGTAATAAATTTTAATTAGATTCCCCTCATTTTTTCTAATTTATTAATTGTAATAGGAAGATTTTCGTTATATTAATATTATTTTATTTATATTATTTTATTTACAGTTAGCAGGTTAAATGAAAGGCAGCAATTAGGTTATTCTTTTTATGAAGTTTGTTGTATTCGGTACATGCATCTTCGGTTTTTTTTACCATTACTTGTTTGATACCAGACAATTTTATATTTTCTATCAATTCTTTTGATACCTTCATTAATCCGAAATAGCCGGTTCCAATAATTAAAACATCTGGTTTTTTATTTATTATTTCCTTTATATCGTCAATACAAAGATTATGACCTTCTTTTCTCCACCAACTATCATAAATATAATCTTTATAAATAATAAGATCTGAATTATATTTTTTTCCATTAATTAATATTTGTCCAAAACTATAATTTTCTATCATGTTATTATTCCTCAATATATTTAGCATATAAGTGATGAAGCAATCTCAATACCGAGATTGCCACGCTCCGATAAATTGGAGCTCGCAATGACAAAATAGTGATATTATAATAATCAATGCATGTCATTTTCGGATGATTATAGAAGCATAACCAACTACCTGGTCAACCATTCCAGAAACATCTCCCGAAGTAGCATATTTTAGTAATTCTGCTTTTTTTGCACCTAATGTTTCACAAACAATAAGCATTACAGTAATCGGACCAGGGCCGCACATAGTTAAATTCTGCTGATAAATCATATCGTAAAGTTTCTTGGGATTGAATTCCAGAATGGCATTTATGGCCTGTTTATCAAGGTTTTCAGCATATTCTTGTGGTTCATAGTGGGTAAAGTCTGAGCTGGCAATTATTAAAATGTTTTTATCAACTACGGAAGAACAAATCGATTGGGCAATTTCTATATCTGTATTAATATCTTGACGAATCATGCAAATTGGTATAAATTTAATACTTTTACCGAAAATATATTGAATAAAGGGTAACTGGACTTCTATAGAATGTTCAAACTGATGGGCTTTTTTATCCATTTTAATTGTTTTAGAGTTTTTTAAAATGTTTTCTGCAATTTCTGTATCAATTTCCAATTCTCCTAAGGGCGTTTTCCACCTTCCTTCCACCATAATAGAAATATTTTCTCCAAAGCCGCGATGATTGGGCCCTAATATAATAATGGTATCGGGTTTGCCATCTAAAGCAATTTTATAAAAACCGTTAGCGGCAACAGGTCCCGAATACATATAGCCTGCATGTGGACTAATTAATCCAATGATATTGTTTTCTTTTTTGTTATTTACCAGAGGTATTTTACCGGGTCCTATTCTATGTAAAAAACAATTTTCAATCTGTATATTTAAAGATTTTGAATCGCCAGCGTAAAAGCTACCTGCAACGGCAGGTCTTCTTAAATTTAACTCAGTCATAAATCTACCTCCCCTACTCTTTTAGGACATAAATTTACTAAGTGTTTTTAAATTATTCAAGACTAAAATCTTTCTCCTTTAGAATGTCGACTACTTTTTTTCATTTTTCTTATTTTTGGTAAAAATATTATAAAAAATATCAATATGATTAATGAAATAAAAGCTACTCTAAAATAAGTTGAATAAAATAAATATTTAGCATAAGATAAATAATATCTTTTTTTGGCTGAAGGGTAATTGGGACTTAAATTCAATACTTCCTTAAATTCTCTGGATGCATCTTTAAAAAGTGATTTTTTTTCATTATCTACAGCTAAATTAAATTGGGCATCAATGATTTTTAGATTTAATTTTTGATCATCCGGGTAGACTTTTTGAAGATAGTTATAAGCTTCGATAGCTTCTTTCCATTGTTTATTTTCATAAAAAGCAGCAGCAATTCCTTCACGAGCATTGATATTTAAAGGATCTATAGAAATAACCTGCTCGTATTCCAATATTGCTTTCTCCCAATTCTTTTCTTCGCTATATTTGCCGCCTAAATTACTGTGAATAACTATTTGGGATACGCAATACTTTACAATTCTATTATTTCCGGCATCGGCAACATAAATATAATCCCTATCATCTATAACAATTCCTTCCGGGTAATTTAAATTAATCATATCCGACTCATTACCAAATTCTAATTCGAAATTATCATCTTTATCATATTTTACTACTTTTCCATTTTTATAATCAGTGATATATATATTATTTTTTGAATCAAAAGCAATGTATCTTGTGCCGTTAAACTGACCAACCCCGCTTCCACTTTCTCCATATTTTCTTAAAAATATACCTTCTTTACTAAATATCTGTACCTGGTCATGGAAAGTGTCGGCAACAACCATATTTCCTTCCTTATCGAAAGCAATTCCTCTTGGGTAATAAAATTCACCATCTCCCATACCTTCTTTCCCAAATTGCTTAATATACTCGAAAGTAGGCGAAAATATTTGTATCCTGCTATTTCCTGTATCTACAATATAAATATTATCATCTTTGTCTATGGCAATACCTCTTGGATTAGAAAATTCACCCGGGCCATTACCTTCTTTCCCGGTCATCTGTAAGGATTTACCTTCCGGTGATATTTTATGGATTCTATGGTTAAATTGTTCTACTATGATTATATTCCCCTGGCTATCCAGAGCCAAGCCTACCGGGCCATCAAGTTTTAACGCATCTTCCCCTTCTCCTTCTGGAATTACCTTTAGTAATCTTCCATCAGAGCTGAATTTTTGTATACGGTCATTTTCCCAATCAGATATATACAAATTATTATCTTTATCCAGTGCCAGGCAAACCGGATAATTAAATTCACCAGGTCTATTACCATATTCACCAAAAGTTAACATAGTAATATAATTAGTATCTGAAGCAGCGTTAGCAGCGTTAATGGATAAAAAAGCAAATAACATTATTGAAATAAATATAAAATATTTTTTCATATTAATATCCCTTTTGTTTTATTTTTTAATATTTTACATATTTAAAATATATGATATTATGTATGACAATTTGTTAGTTCTTTCATCTTTTGACTTAATATATTTAGTGCCTCTTTTTGGTATATTTTGTCCCCTATCTTCTCTTTGTCAAAGTACTGCAAAGGTCCGCAGCAAACAGTTATACTGTATTTAAACAAAGTAGGAAAAACATTTCCATGAGGATATATTTTATGAGTACCAATAATTCCCACTGGTAAAATGGGAACCTCTGTCTTCATAGCTATTTTTATTATCCCTAGTTTTAACTCTTGCAATTCGCCATTTAACGAACGTGTACCCTCTGGGAATATGCCCAATACTTTCTTTTCTTGTAAAATATCTAATGACTTTTTTAAAGAGCGAATGTCAATTTTCCCTCGGTCTACAGGAAAAGCATTTAAATGTGTAAGTATAATACTGCCAAAAATATTATTAAAAGCTTCTTTCTTAGTGATAAAACATATTTTTCTCTTCATCGCTATTCCTAAAACAATTGGATCCAAATAGCTAACGTGATTTGAGGCAAGTATTAAACCACCTTCTTTTGGCACATTTTCAATCCCTACCACATTTATTTTCCAAAATATTTTAAATATGAACCAACACGCAGCTCTTACTACATAATAGAACATAAAATATTTCCTAACCTTACTTGAATAGCAATTAACCAATTGGCCGATAAATTAGTCATTAGTGAATAGTGAATAGTCGTTAGTTTTAAATATAGGAATGGTGTGCCCGAGAGGACTTGAACCTCCAATCTACGGCTCCGGAGGCCGTCGCTTTATCCAATTAAGCCACGGGCACATATTATCTACCATAGCTAAGTCTATCAGCTAAGCTCCGGGGTAGTCCCGCATTAATTATTTTATCTTGTGTTAAATTAACCGGGTAAGAAACGCGATAAATATTAACTGCATTATATTTCAAGTCGTAAATCCCATAACTTGCCTGGGGATTACCGTCACGAGGTTGACCAACACTCCCACAATTAATAATATACCTTTTATTCTTAATAATTTCAATAGAGCCACCATTACTTAAATTTATATAATCTATTTGATTATTATTTTCATTGAAAGAAAAACATCCTGCTAAATGGGAATGCCCTACAAAACATATTTTAAAATTAAATTTACTGAAGATTAAACTCGCAGTATCTTTATCTAAAATGTATTCTAATAATGGATTTTGAGGACTGCCATGAACTGCTATGACATTTTCTTCAAGTTCAATCTTTTTTTCAAGATTTACTAAGAAATTAAGGTTTTCTTTTTTTAATTGAAGGGAAGTCCAGAATATTGCAACCCTCGCAGTATAATTAAAATAATTTATATCTAATTTTCCTGCCACTGTAAAATCGTGGTTCCCGCCTATACATTTGCAGTTTAAATCTATTATTTTTTCGATACAACAATTGGGGTCAGCGCCGTAACCGACAATATCTCCTAGGCAGAGAAATTTATCAGCTTCTTTCATGTTTTTTAAAACACTGTTTATTGCTTCATAATTACTATGAATATCAGAAATTATCCCTATCTTCATTTTTTATGCTCTTATAATATCTTTAATTCGCATAATTGCCGAATTGGTCGATCTGGCCACTTCGTCTAATTTCATAGTAATAAATGTTATCGTTTCTTCCAAATCTGGAATTATTACATATTCTAATGCATTAACCCTTCGTCTGGTTTTTTCAATTTCATTGGCCAAAAGAGTTATTGCTTTGTCTAATTCAGCTACTTTTAGCATTAGAGGTAAAATATCGTAAAAATTTTTTAAAGCACCGTCCAGTTCGGCGGCAGTATCAACCAGACCATATGAATAATATTTTCCCTCACATTTAAATTTATATTGAGGAACATTTACACTCATTATATTTTTAAAAGATACTTCAATTTCACTTTTTGCCTTGGGGAACATCAAGGTTTCTTCTAAAGTCAGCTTGCTCATCAAAGAAGAAGCATTAGAAAAAAGAGCATAACATTTTAGAAGATTTTCCTCTAATTCCTCCCTGAGAGTATCACTCTCTTTTGCTAAGCGAACAAATACTTGGATTAATGCGTCTCTCTTATCTTTTAATAGTTTATACCCTCGCTTGGCTACAAGTAGTCTCCTTTTTAATCTCAATAACTCCATTCGATTTGGATTAACCTTTAACAACATTAATATCTTTATCCTCCATGGTTATATCCGTTGGTAAATATTTTTCTATAAGTTCATCTTTTATTCTTTTTAATTCTTCTTTCGGTATAATGGTTAATAGTTTCCATCCTATATTTAAACTATCTTCAATAGTTCTATTTTCATCTTCACCCTGTTTAACAAAAACTTCCTCAAAATTGTCGGAAAGTTTAACATGTTTCTTGTCTATTTCTGTGAGTGCAGCTTCTCCCAAAATTACTGCCAATTCTTTAGCTTCCTTGCCTCTTGCATAGGAAGCAAAAAGTTGATTCATAACATTTGGATGGTCTTCGCGCGTTTTATTTAACCCAATTCCTTTATCTTTTAGACGTGACAAAGAAGGCAATACATTAATAGGGGGATAAATTCCTTTATGGTGCAATTCTCTGGATAAAATTATCTGTCCTTCCGTAATATAACCGGTCAAGTCCGGTATAGGATGAGTTTTATCATCTTCTGGCATAGTTAAAATAGGAATTAAAGTAATTGATCCTTTTTTCCCTTTTATTCTCCCAGCTCTCTCGTAGAGATTGGCTAAATCTGTGTATAAATAACCGGGATAACCACGTCTGCCGGGAACTTCTTTTCTGGCTGCAGAAACTTCTCTTAAAGCTTCACAATAATTAGTCATATCGGTAATTATTACCAGCACATGCATATCTTTTTCGAAGGCTAAATACTCCGCACAAGTTAAGGCCATTCGGGGAGTTATTATTCTCTCTACTGCCGGGTTATTGGCCAAATTAACAAACATAACACTCTTCTCTATTGCTCCGGTTCTTCTGAAATCACTGATGAAAAAATTTGCTTCCTCAAAAGTAATTCCCATGGCGGCAAATACAACGGCAAATTTCTCTTCTTTTCCCAATACTTTTGCCTGCCGCGCGATTTGGGAAGCAAGTTTTGCATGGGGTAATCCTGAACCAGAAAAGATGGGCAGCTTTTGTCCTCTAACCAGGGTATTTAATACATCGATGGAAGAAATACCGGTTTGGATAAAATTGTTAGGATAATCTCGTGCATAAGGATTAATAGGATTTCCATTTATATCTATTTTTTTTTCTGCCATAATTTGAGGACCATCATCTATAGGTCTTCCCGAACCATCAAATATTCTTCCCAAAACATCCAGGGAAATAGGCAATTCTATTACCTTACCTAGAAAACGAACCTTGGTATTTGAAACATCAATTCCTGTGGTTCCCTCAAATATCTGGACAACTGCCTTATCTTCAGTAATTTCAAGCACCTGCCCTCTTCTTATTTCTCCGGAAGATAGCTCTATTTCAACTAATTCCTGATATTTTACATCGATTGTTTTTTCTACTACTATTAAAGGTCCTGCCACATCTGATATGGTTAAATATTCTTTAATCATCTTTACTACATTATCTCCTTCCCTTTAATCGGTTGTTGAACTAACCTGGGATATTATTTCTTTTTCAATTTCACTAAATGCTTTTAAGTTCTTTTCTTCTATATATTTTGCCCTGATTATTTTTGCCTTTATTGGTAATGCATTTAATTTTTCAATAGTCACTCCGTTTTCAATTACTTTCTCAGCATTTTCGTGAAACATCATAATTAATTTTAAAATAAGAAATTGCTTTTTTGTGGAACTATATGAATCAGTAATATCAAAAGCATTTTGAAGTAGAAAATCTTCCCTGATAGATCTTGCTGTTTCTAATATTAGCTTTTCATGAGTTGACAAGGCATCAACACCTACTAATCTTACAATTTCCTCTAATTCCGCTTCTTCCTGGAGCAACGCCATAGATTTATTTCGTAACTCCATATATTCCTCTCCAATTTTTTTATTGTAATAATCTGTTAGTCCGGACAGGTAAAGAGAATAACTGGTTAGCCAATCTATTGCAGGAAAATGCCTTTTATAGGCCAATTTATCTTGTAAACTCCAGAAAACTTGAACAGTACGTAAAGTATTTTGAGTAACCGGCTCGGATAGATCTCCCCCTGGCGGTGATACCGCACCGACAATACTTAATGTTCCTTCCTTATCATCACTACCAAGACATTTTATTCTTCCGGATCTTTCGTAAAAACTTGAAATTCGAGTACCTAAATATGCAGGAAAGCCTTCTTCTCCCGGCATCTCTTCTAATCTGCCTGATATTTCACGCATTGCTTCGGCCCAACGAGAAGTCGAATCAGCAATAAGCGCAACATTGTACCCCATATCCCGATAGTATTCCGCGATAGTTATACCGGTATATACAGAAGCCTCACGAGCTGCTACCGGCATATTTGATGTATTGGCAATTAAGATAGTTCTTTCCATTAACGGTTTTCCGGAATAAGGGTCGATTAATTCGGGAAATTCCAATAAAACATCGGTCATTTCATTGCCTCTTTCGCCACATCCGATAAAGAGAATGATTTCTGCGTTACACCATTTGGATATCTGATGTTGGACTACGGTCTTCCCACTACCAAAAGGACCCGGTATGCACGCTGTCCCCCCTTTAGTAATGGGGAAGAACATATCTATTATCCTTTGTCCGGTGATTAACGGTTCAAGAGGGGGTAATTTTTTCTTATAAGGCCTTGGTCTTCTTACCGGCCATTTTTGTAACATTTTAATTTCGTGAATTGAACCTTCTTGGTCTTTTATTAGGGCAATGGTATCTGTAACCGTAAATTTATCTTTATATATTTCTTTGATTTCACCTTGAATTCCGTAAGGAACCATAATTTTATGTTTAACAATACTACTTTCCTGGACAGTGCCTATAATATCACCGAATATTACCTTATCTCCCTTTTTAGAAATTGGTTCAAAATCCCATTTCTTTTTTCTATCAATAGCAAACGCTTCTGCTCCTCTGGTAATAAAATCTCCTCTAGTTGATTTCAATATATCTAAAGGTCTTTGAATACCATCGTAAATTGATGAAATGAGGCCTGGGCCTAATTCCACGCTTAGGGGCATATCAGTAGAAAAAACAGATTCTCCGGGACCAATTCCTGAAGTCTCCTCATAAACTTGTATGGTTGCTGAATCTTTACTTAGTTCAATTATTTCACCAATTAATTTCTGACTGCTAACTTTTACTACATCATACATCTTGGCATTTTTTAATCCCTTAGCTACTACTACCGGTCCGGCAACTTTAGTTATTTTCGCTGTTTCCATTATTCTACCTCTTTTCTAAATAAAATATCTGTTCCTATGGCTTTTTCTATATTTCTTCTTAATATCCTCAGTCCCAAATATTTTTTTTCTAATTTATTGGGTATTATGGTTATACTGGCAAAAGATGTTTTTTGCAAGCTTTCTATTTCTTCAAATATTTGACAGGCTATATCTTCAGTTACAAATATTACTGCATATTCTTCTTTTACCAGTTTATCTAATATTTCTACAGCCTCATCCTTTTTGGTTGTGGGGAATAAAGAGATACCCAGTAATTTAAAACCGATTATAGTATCTCTATCCCCAATTAATGCAATTTTATACATAAGTATCGCGCACTCTTTCTTTGATTTGATCAGGAGATAGTTTGTTTAACTTACCTGATAGTATTATTCTAATATTTTTTATGTCATTCTCTTTTGCGGTAACGAATCCTACTAATGGTTCAATTCCAAAGGTAATGTATTTTCCTATCTTTGAGAAATTTAGAATAAAATTATCCCTAAGCTTCTCCAATTCCATTAGAGAGTTATTCTTTTGAAAGTAATTTACTCCTGCTTCTACTATATTTTTATAATCAGTGTGGATTAATTTTTCAAACCAGGAAGACAAAGGAGAATCATATATTTCTATTATTTTTTCTATTTTAAAATCACCTTCTGGGATTAAAAACTCTTTGATAAAAGCTTTTTTCTCCCCTCTTATCTTTGCCCTGATGCAGTTAATGATATTATTAAGATCTATATTTATATTAATAAACCTTTTTAAAAAAAGTTCTTCTGCTTCAATTATTTCTATTTCCCTGATTTTATTAAATATCATAACGTATCTTTCCTTATCTAAAATAAAATCTATCATCTCAGGGTCTTTAAATTTATTATATTCCGAGAAGGTTTTTTTGATTAGAAATTTGAAAGAATCGGGAATATTTTCATATTTTTCATCTTTAACCGCTAAATTTAGTTTTTCTATATCTATGGTTCCAATGGGTGAAAGTAATTCATTGGAAATATCTTTTTTTAAGTATTTAGATTTTATAAGTATCTTGATATTGTGAAAATCATACTTGGAGGCGAAGGTGAAGTAAAGAAAATTAAAAGTAGAAACCTGGGAAATACTTTTTATGATATCATAAGTGTGTAATAGTTCTTGATTTAATGAATTCTCAAAATCTGCAGGATTATTGAGATCAAAAGAATAATCATTTAAATCACTTTCAGATAATATTTTTAATGCAGAAACAATATCGTCGGATTTTATCATTCTGTCTAGAATGTCCTTATTTAATAATCCCTTTTCTAATGACTTTACACTTCCATTAGCAAAAGCGTATTCTTCTTGATCATTAGTATCTGCGGTAAAATATTTGAACATTAATAAACCTTTCTCTCATTAAACTACATAATCAATATCATTATTAAAATATTAATTAAACAAATCTTTGCTTATTTGTATTTCTAATTCTTCCCGAATTTTTTTCAATAAAAATTCTAATGAAATATTTTTTCTTATTTTACCGGAACCGACAACTACTCCACCTTTTATCGGAAGATAAGCAGTAGATAATTTTAATTCGCCCTTCTCACCTTGCGATTTCAATTCTTTGTTTATATCTTCGATAAAACTTTTGGATATTTTTATCCGGTCTAAATGATCAATAAAAATAGTTTCATCACCAGATTCGATATTATCCAATATCAATTTTTTTATAAAATTAAGATAGTCTTTACTATTCAATTTTGCAATGCTTTCCAAGGTTTTATCAAAAACATCTTCCATGATTTTTTGTTTTTCTAATAAAATATTTTTTTTTGCTTCTAAATTCGCTTCAGTTAATATTTTACTCTTTTTTAGAGATGCTTCCTGGTTGTATTTGTATAATATTACTTTTTTAACATTATCTGCTTCTTTTTCACCTTTTTTTATTATATTATTTGCGTTGTCTTCAGCTTGAGTAATAATTTTACTTGCTTGAATTTTGGCATCAGATATAATCTTGTCATTTATATCTTTAATAGTCATATCATGTTTGTCCTTTTATAGAGTTATTGCGTTAAAAAGTAACAAAGAAGCCAATAAAGAAAATACTGCATAAGTTTCTACCATAGTAACCATTACTATTGCTTTACCAACTCCTCCTGGATTTCTTGCAATTAATCCTATGGCTGCTGCAGCAGTTTTTCCTTGATACCATCCGGAAAAAAAGCCCACTACCCCTACCGGTATGCAGGAAAAAAATATCTGACATCCCTGATCTAAGCTCAGGGGAATTGGTGAACCTCCAAGAATACCTGTTTTCATTAAGACCCAAAATCCGACCAATAAGCCATATATACCTTGTGTACCTGGAAAAGCTTGTAAAAATAATACCAAACCAAATTTTTCCGGTTCTTCAATCATTACTCCAACTCCCGCAGCTCCGGCTATGCCTACTCCCATACCAGAACCAGAACAGGATAAACCTATTGCTATTGCAGAACCCAAGAATGCAATTACTATTCCTTGTGTAATCATGTTTCCCTCCTATTTCTATTAATATTATTCTTTATCAGTCGTTATTGTTCGTTAACGATTAGTTTGAATCTGAATATATTTAGTGATGATCTTAAAAGGTTTAAAGGGAGTCCCTCCACCTTCATAAAACTTGGTAAAAAATTCTACGTACTGTAAACGAGTTGAGTGGATAAATGCACCCATGCCGCTTATTACCATATTGAACAGATGCCCAATAATAAAAACTAAAATTGCTATGATAATTCCGATAATCGGAATATCCTTAAATAACATTACAAAAGTATTTACTACTACTGCTAATACTGCAGTTGATAATCCCAAAGCAAATAGTCGTGAATAAGAAAGAATATCACTAAAATAACCTATAATATTGTATAAACTTAGTACTCCACCAGCAGCTTTTAAGGCAATATTCTTATTTGACCTTCCCTGTGTAAGGACTAAAAATAACAATCCCGCCCATATTATATATTTAGCTATAATTTTAAATCCTGCCAAAGAACCAATCGTACTTGCTATTACAAATAAAAGTATTCCGGAAATCAATAACAACCATGAACCTTGATCCATCAAGCCTGTTTTAATTCTATTTTCCTTAACGTTTTTAATAAATTTAATAATAAAGCCGGTGTAAATTTGAATGACTCCCAAAGATAGAGATATCAACAATAAAGGCATAGGATTTTTTATAGGATCAAGCAAGGATAATTTATCGATTAAAAAAGTTTTTATAAATAAAATATTTTTTGGAAGATAATTAAGCGTATCCCCCATCCAACTACCCATAAGAGCCCCTATTACAAAAGTAGATAATCCACCCAAGAAAAACAATCCAAAGAATTTCTTTATTGTTCCTTCAAGTTTAAATTTTAATAAAGCATAATAGGCTAAAGCAGTAATAATTAGACCATAACCGGCATCTGATAAACATATTCCGAAGAAAACGAAATAAAAAGGAGCAAATAAAGGAGTGGGGTCAAATTCCTTATATTTGGGGATTCCATACAGTTCTGTAACTGATTCAAAAGGTTCAACAAATTTATTATTGTCTAAGGCAACAGGTATATCATCCTTTTCATCGGGGTCGCTAAAGATTATCTCCAGTTCGTTCGTTTTATTAAATAACCTATCTTTCATTCTATTTATGTCTTTTTCTAAAATCCATCCTTCAATAATTATCACTTGTTTAGTCATCTTTAAATATTTTTCTATATCTTTTCTGCTTTTTAAAATAGAAAGGTAATCAAAAGTAAGATATAACGATAAATTCTCTCTATACAATTTTTTACTTGCATTAGAAATTATTTCTCTTTTTTCTTTAATGCTGTTTAATTCTTTGGAAATATCTTCCAAAATATTTTTTGGGGTTTTAGCGAATTCTAAAGGAATTTGAAAAGAATCAAAATTATACTTCTCCAGTACTTTTTTAATAGGAACATAATATTCAGATATTGAAATAATCACTATTTTGCACCGTTTTTTTTCTTCATCAATTTTATTTATTTCAATCTCTTTTCCCATCTTTTTTATCTCTTCCAAACATGAAACAAAGTCTTTTAAAGGGAGAGTTCCTACGATGATTTTAGTATTTTTTGTTCCTTCTAAATCCTCTACTTTTAGATTTAATTCTTTCCATTCTTCTAAGTGTTCTTGTATCTTTACAATATGATTTTCTCTATTTTTTAGTTCTTTAAATTTTTCGTCCAATTTTTTGCACTTACAATAAATCTTTTTATAATCAAATTGAGAAAATAATAAAGGTAATTTTTTATAATCATAAACGTTTTGAGTGGCGATTTTGGATTTCTCGGATTTTTCAGGTTTATCTATGAAGTTTGATAGATAATCTATGCAATATTTTACTTCTGGCAATGCGGATATGCCTTCTGTATTGTTTATTACATTAAAATCTAATAAACTCGACTTTTTTAATTTAGGTTTAACATCTATTATTTGGACACAGCCTGTTTTTTGGAGTTCTTCAACAATCTCGTCCTTTAATTCAAGATGAGTAAAAATACTTACCTTTTTTACTTTGCAAACAGCCATTATTTACCTTCCATTACTTTTTTAATTACCATTTTTACTGCTTCATCAATATTTTTTAAAGACTTTTTACCTAGCTCTTCTTTTTCTCGTTCACTTTTTTTAATAATATTATCTGCTTCTATCCTGGCGAAATTTTCTTCTTTTTCAATAGTTACCTTTCCTTCTTTTTTAGCTTCTTCTTTGATTCTTTCAATTAGCTTGTCTGATTCTTTGTGTGCATTGTCAATAATTATTTCCGCTTTATCATTGGCATCTTTGATAATCTTATCTGCAGCGCATTCAGTTTTTTTAACTTCTAAAATGATTTTATCTATCAAAAAATTCACCCCTCAATAATTAATAAGGCAGCCTATAAAAAACTCTGAGTAACAAGCTTAAATTTCCCATTGCGTATCAAGTATCGCGTGAAGATAAAGCATTTTACTCGATTTTAACTTCCTCTAATAATCTTTTTATTATTATTTTATCACTAGATTTAGCAATTATCTTGCCTTTTTTAAATAATACTCCCTTATCTTTATCAAATGCAACTCCTATATCAGCTTCTTTTGCTTCACCCGGACCATTTACCATGCAGCCCATTACCGCAATAGTAAGTGGTTTATTAACAGTACTTATTTGTTTTTCTATTTTTTTTACAATACTAATAAGATTTACCTTGCATCTCCCACAGGTAGGACAAGAAATTAAATTTATCCCTCTTTGTCTTAGATGTAATGCCTTTAATATTTCATACCCTACTTTTATTTCTTCTACCGGGTCTCCGGTCAGTGATACTCTAATAGTGTCACCTATTCCTTGAAATAATAGTGCCCCAATTCCCACAGATGACTTAATAATACCTTGAAAAGGTGGACCTGCCTCGGTAATCCCTAAATGTAAAGGATAATCATATTTTGATGAAAATATATTGTTTGCTTCGATGGTATTAATTATATCTGTCGATTTAATGGAGAATATTACGTTATGATAGTTGAGTTCATCTAATATCTTGATAACATTTACAGCACTTTCTATTAAAGCTTGAGGAGTTACTTTTTTATGTTTCTTCAATATGTTTTTATCTAACGAACCGGAGTTTATACCAAACCTAATAGGTAAATCCATTTTTTTTGCTGATTTTATAACTAATTTAATTTTCTCACTATTGCCGATATTTCCAGGGTTTATCCGTAATCCGTCTACACCAAATTCAATAGATTTTAGGGCTAATTTATAATTATAGTGAATATCAGCAACTAAGGGTATAGTAATTTCTTTTTTTATCAAGGGCAACGAATAACATGACTCTAAATCTGGAACAGCCACTCTTACAAGTTCACAACCTTCTTTTTCCATTCTTTTTATCTGGGATACTGTATCTGATATATTCTTCGTATCAGTATTAGTCATTGATTGAACTGAAATTGGAGCATTTCCTCCAATTTCCAAGTTGCCTACCTTCACGCTCCTGGTTTTTTTTCTCATATACGCCGCCTACAATTTTCCTTTTTTTACTTAAAAAAAACTCTTAAAATATCTTTATAAGTTGCAATGATAAAAATAATTATCATGAGAGATATTCCGATTAAGTACATAAAGCTTGTCTTTTCTGGTTCCAGCGCTTTACCCCTTATTTTTTCTATGAATAAAATCAATAGATGCCCTCCATCTAAAATAGGAATAGGGAGAAGATTAAACAATCCTAAAAATACACTTAAAATTGCCGTAAAATATAATAGGTTTAAAAAGCCTAGTTTTGCTGCTTCTCCGGTCATTTGAGCTATACCTAAAGGTCCGGCTATCTCCAGAGGGACTTTTCCAGTAATCATTTCTATTGTATTAGAAAATATTAGTCTTATAATACTTCCCGTTGCAATTAAGCCCTTATAAAAAGCTGAAAAAATATTAATCTTTTTGGTAGATATTTCAAAGGTAATTCCGATTAACCCTTTTTTATAATTATCATCGTATTTAGGAATTACAAAAACATTAATATTTTCCCCTCCCCTATCTAAGGTTATTTGTAATTCTTCTCCTGAACTTCTATTTATGATATTTGCAATTCTATCGGGATCTTCATTTTTTATCGAATCAATTGCAATAATTTTATCTCCGGAAAGTATGCCCGCATGTTCAGCCGGGCTATTTTCAATAACCGTCGATATACCATTGGTAACTACCGGTATTCCATTTATAAAAAATATAAAACTAAATATAACAACTGCGGTTACAATATTCATAAAAGGACCTAAAGCCACTATTAATGCTCTAATACCTAATGTTTTCTTATCAAATCTTTGTTTTTCGGACACCTCTTCTGATGTTTCTTTAGCATCTTCTTGCCCTGTTTCCCCAGCCATTTTTACATAACCACCGAGAGGGATCAAGCAGATTAGATATTCTGTTTGGTTTTTTGTAAATCCTAATATTCTTGGTCCGAAACCAAAGGCAAATTTATATACCCTTACTCCAGATAATTTAGCTGCAATAAAATGACCGAATTCATGAAAAAATATTAATATACTAAAAACAAATATAAAGGAAATTATAGTTAACATTTTTACTCCAATATGCAAAAACCTAAAGCTCTCTCCCTGGCCCAGTAGTCAGCATCCAAGATATCACTAATGTTGGGATTATACTTTGGCTTATGTTCTTTCATTGTATTTTGAATAATTAAAGGAATTGCGGAAAAGCTTATTTGACTATCTAAAAAAGCGTTTACTGCAATTTCGTTTGCTCCATTTAATACTGCTGGCATTGTTCCTCCAATCTCTAAGGCTTGATAGGCAAGTTTGATACAAGGGAATTTGTTAAAATTTGGTTTTTTGAAAGTTAGTTGACCTATTTTAGTTAATTCTAATCGTGAAAAGTTATTAATAGTCCTATTAGGATAAAATAGTGCGTACTGTATAGGGATCTTCATGTCATGTTCACTTATTTGAGCCAGAATAGTACCATCTATAAATTGAACCATTGAGTGTATATAGCTTTGAGGATGGATTACGATTTCTATTTTATTTACCGGTATATTAAAAAACCATTTTGCTTCAATTACTTCTAATCCTTTATTCATTAAGGTAGCTGAATCAATGGTAACCTTTTTCCCCATTTTCCAGGTGGGATGATTTAGCGCGTCTTCAATTGAAACATTTTTTAAAGCAGTTTCGGTGAAATCATAAAGTGCTCCTCCGGATGCAGTTAAAATAATTTTTTCGATACAGTCTTTTTGTTCATTCTTTAGACACTGTAAAATTGCACTATGCTCACTATCTATAGGTAATATTTTTGCATTTCTTAACTTTGCTTCGTTAACTAATAATTCACCAGCTGCTACCATCGCTTCTTTGCTGGCTAAAGCTATTTTTTTTCCTTTTTTCACTGCTTCAAAAGTAGGTATAAGAGATGCTATCCCGGTTATAGCAACCACAATAATATCGGCTTCTTCTAAGGTTGATATTTTTACTAATCCTTCGGTCCCCCATAATAATTTAATATCACTCGAGTTATCTAAATCCTTCTTTAATTTCCTGACGGTATATTCATTTTTAACTACTGCTACTTTAGGCCTAAATAAACTTATCTGCTCCTTAAGTGAAGCCGTATTTTCCCAACCGCTTAGACCTACTACTTCAAATTCATTTGAATATTTTCGTATTACTTCTAAGGTTTGCTGTCCTATCGAGCCTGTTGAACCTAATATAGCTACTTTTTTTCTCATAATTAGATCTCGTACTTTCAAAAATATTTATTAATTTAACTGTATCATACAAACCCAACCCATACATCAAAAGCAATACTATATACAAAAAAATTTTAAGTTTTGAATTATGGTTTTTCGTTTTACGCTTTAAGTTTTTAGCATTTGTGATTTTTCCTATACGCTAAACGCTATACGCTCCACGCCAAGTTTATTCACTATTGACTAATTTAAAATTAACAAAGTTATATAATAATAGAATATAGGAGCTGTAAATATTAGACTATCAAGACTGTCTAATATTCCTCCATGACCGGGAATTAGAGTCCCTGAATCTTTAATTCCTGAACCTCTTTTTAATACGGATTCAAATAAGTCGCCCAATTGTGCTATTATTGATATAATCAAACCGAGAGAAAGCAATTCATTAAAAGTTAAATCTAACCAGTTTTTTAAGGCAAATGTGCTAGCGATACTAAATATAATTCCTCCAATTGATCCTTCAATAGTTTTTTTAGGGCTTATTTTAGGAAATATTTTATTTTTACCAAATTTAGTGCCAACAAGATAAGCTCCAGTATCATTAGCCCAGGTAATAATTAATAGAGAAATAAGATAATAATTTCCATTGGGTAAATCTTTTATTTTTAGCACAAAGGATAATAAATATCCTAAATAAATGCCTCCAAAAATTGTAATGGATGTATCGGCTAATACCTTAGAATAATCTTTTTTAAATAGTTGAAAAATAAAAGTTAGTATAATAAAAAAAGTAATAATTATATTTTCAATATAGTAATTCAAGCAATAAAGATCATAAACTGTTATAATAATGAAGTAAAACGTTAGTACGCTGCCTAATATATATGATGGTCTATATCCACCTTTGTGGGCCATGCTATATAATTCTTTCAACCCCAACAAAGCTATTATTATAATAATTATGAAAAAGGGGAATCCTTTCCAAAATATGGTCAAGAAAGATAAAAAAATCCCTATAATAATTGTGGCAGTTCTCTTTAAAAAATTATTGTATTTTTCCTCCATATTTTCTCACTCTTTTTTGGAAATTTTTTATTGCTTCTATTAAATTATTTTTATCAAAATCGGGCCAAAAAACAGGAGTTACCCAAAGTTCAGTATAAGCTATCTGCCAGATCATAAAATTGCTAATCCTCATTTCGCCTGCTGTTCTAATTAGTAGATCGGGGTCAGGAAGATTATGGGTATATAAATTATCTCTGATAGTGTTTTCGTTAATTTCTTCAATATTTAACTTTTTTTCTACTATTTTTATTGTTATCGCTTTTAGTGCATCAATAATTTCAGCTCTTCCGCCATAGTTAATAGCGATATTTAAAATAAGTTTATTGTTCTTCTTGGTAGATTCAAATAATTCATTCATCTTTTCATTAAGCGAGTCAGGTAGATCGTTTAGTCTTCCTATAAAATTTATTTTTATATTATCTTTAATTAGGTTTGCCTTTTCTTTACTCAAAACTCTTTCAAATAATTTTAGTAGATACATTACTTCGTTTTTAGGACGTTTCCAATTTTCCGTAGAAAAAGCAAAAAGCGTTAATATTGGAATGTTAAAATGTATGCAGTTTGCTATCACTCTTTTGACCGCTTTTGCCCCTTCTCTGTGCCCTACGCTTCGAGGTAATCCCTTTTTTTCTGCCCACCGGCCATTTCCATCCATTATTATAGCCAGGTGTTGAGGTAATTCATTCTTATCAAATAAATCATTTTTAATATTTTTACAATTACTAATAATTATCACCTATAAAAAAACCCCCTTAAAAATATATTAACTAAAAATAGATTAACATATTTTAAAATGTGAAGGGGGTTATATTTTTTTATTCCTTTATTATTGCTTCACTTGGACAAGCATCGGCACAAGCTCCGCAATCTGTACACTTATTTTTATCAATTACATAAGTTTCTTCTCCTTCAGAAATTGCTTCTTCAGGACATTCATCAGTACATATGCCGCATTTGATGCATTCATCAGTAATTTTATAAGCCATTCAAGATCCCCTTTCTTTATTATATGATTTAAAAACGATTTTTTATACTTCCATAATTTCTTTTTCTTTAAGCTCTAATAATTTATCAATACTTTTTATATGTTCATCTGTTAATATTTGAACTTCATTTTGATACTTTTTACTTTCATCTTCTGAAATATTGCTTTCCTTCTCCTCTTTTTTTATTGAATCATTCACTTCTCTTCTTATGTTTCTTGTGCTTATTTTTCCATTTTCTGCTTCTTTTTTTACCAGTTTTACTAACTCTTTTCTTCTTTCTTCGTTTAGTGGTGGTATGGTAAGTCGAATAATATTACCATCAATAGATGGAACTAATCCTAAATCAGATTTCCATATAGCTTTTTCAATTTCAGAAAGATAATTTTTATCCCAGGGTTGAATAACTATTAAATTTGATTCTGGAATAGAAATATTTGCTATTTGTTTTAGAGGAGTTAATGTACCATAATAGGATATTTTTATCCGATCTACTAAGTTTGAAGAAGCTCTTCCTGTTCTTATATGAGCAAATTCATCTTTTAATGCTGTAATTGTTTTTTCCATTCTAATCTTTGTTCCATCTAATAAATCCTGCAGCATTTCTATTCCCCCTTCACTATTGTCCCTATTTTTTCACCAAATACAACTCTTCTAATATTTCCAATAGTATTAAAATTAAAAACGATCACTGGAATATTATTTTCCATGCATAAAGAAATGGAGGTTGCATCCATAACCTTTAGGCCTTTATTTAAAAACTCGAGAAACCCTAAACTATTAAATTTTATTGCTTTTGAATTTTTTAATGGGTCGGATTCATATATACCATCAACTTTTGTAGCTTTAAGAATTGCTTCTGCATTTAGCTCAATTGCCCTTAAGGCAGCAGCAGTATCTGTGGTAAAGTAAGGATTCCCTGTTCCAGCAGCTAAAATTACTACTCTATTTTTTTCTAAATGTCTAATTGCTCTCCTTCTGATATAGGGTTCTGCAATTGCTTTCATTTCGATTGCAGTTTGTACTCTTGTTTCAATATCTAATTTTTCTAAAGAATCTTGAAGGGCTAAAGCATTAATTATAGTCGCTAACATGCCCATATAATCAGCCGAAACTCGATTTATACCTTTTTCACTCCCCTCTTGACCTCTAAAGATATTTCCCCCCCCCATTACGATGGCTATTTGTACTCCAAATTCTCTTATTTCTGCAATTTCTTTAGAAATAAAATTGATCTTTTGTATGTCAATACCATAACCTTTTTCTCCTGAGAGTGATTCCCCACCTAGTTTTAAGAGAATTCTCTTATATGTAGGCTTTTTCATAATTATTTACCCTTTACCGCACTAATTAGTTTACTGCGGGCACGATGCATCGTGCCCCTACATATTATTACATTACTATTTTCTTCACGAGAAATGGATTGTTCTGGCTTCTGGCTCCTGAATTCTATCTTCTTTGCTATACGGTATACTATATACTAATTTTAGATTTCCTCGCCAAGTTGAAATCTGGCAAATCTTTTAATTACGATATTTTCACCTAATTTAGCAATTAACTCTAGCGATAATTGATTAATATTCTTGCTATTATCTTTAATGAATATCTGTTCCTTTAAACAGTTTTCCTTGAAATATTTTTCTAATTTACCTTCCACAATTTTTTCAATAATCGGAGCAGGTTTGTCTGCTTTTTCTACTTGCGCATAAAATATCTCTTTTTCTTTGTTAATTATACTGTTTGGAACATCTTCTCTGGAAATATATTTAGGATTTGAGGCTGCGATTTGCATAGCTATATCTTTCACGAATTCTTTAAACTCCTTAGTATTGGCAACAAAATCTGTTTCACAATTTATCTCGACTAAAACTCCTATTTTACCATACAAATGAATGTAGGATTCTACTTTTCCATTTAGTGCTTGCCGATTAAATTTTGAAGAAGCTGCTTCTATTCCCTTTTTACGTAAATATTCAATTGCTTTTTCCGGGTCTCCCTCAGTTGCTTTTAAAGCATTCTTGCAATCCATCATTCCGGCACTTGTTTTTTTCCGTAATTCCTTAACCATCTGGGCATTAATATTCATCCATATCTCCTTGTTTAGTTTATATATATTATGCTTTGAACCATTTCAGTTTATTTTTCAATAGTTGATTTCTTTCCTTCAAGAACTGCATCAGCTATAACTGAAGAAATTAGTTTTACCGCCCTTATCGCATCATCATTCCCCGGAATCACATAATCAATTTCTTCCGGATTACAATTTGTATCCACAATTGCTACTATGGGAATAGAAAGTTTAATGGCTTCAGCAACTGCAATCCTCTCTTTTTTGGGGTCTACTATGAATATTGCAGCTGGAAGTTCTTCCATATCTTTGATTCCGGTTAATATCTTTTCAAGTTTTTCTTTTTCTCTTTTTAAGCTTATTACTTCTTTTTTAGGAAGAACTTCAAACATTTTATTGGTTTCCATTTCTTCCAATTCATGAAACCTTTTTACTCTTTTCCTGATCGTATCGAAATTAGTTAAAATTCCACCTAACCATCTATAATTTATATAAAACATACCACATCTCTCAGCTTCATTTTTAATTGCTTCCTGAGCTTGCTTTTTTGTTCCTACAAATAGTACATTACCACCATTGCTGGATATTTCTCTTATAAAATCATATGCTATCTCAACTAACTTTACAGTCTGTTGAAGATCTATAATATAAATATTATTTCTTTCTGTAAAAATATATGGCTTCATCTTGGGATCCCATCGGCGCATTTGGTGACCAAAATGCACCCCTGCTTCTAACAATTGTTTCATTGAAATTACACTCATCTACCATCCTCCAATTTTCATTTTTATAATCTCATAATTCTATTTTTTATTATCATTCTAAAATTAGGATAAGTCGTTATAATTTATATATAACAAGCCCATAAAATCAAAAATAGTATAACACAGTTTTTTTTCTAAATCAAGAAAATTAAATACAGTATTTCGTATATCGTATATCGTATTTCGTACCAAATACAGTAATAAGTAATAGGTAATGAGTAAT
>Ga0154857_1035_pt1 | contig 21537 bp, 23 predicted proteins | sample Rifle2008BG19ft_FD_105829 | JGI IMG/M metagenome (GOLD analysis project Ga0154857, IMG submission 105829) | Candidatus Atribacteria bacterium RBG_19FT_COMBO_35_14
AGGTAATAATATGACAGGGGGCACAATTCATTGTGCCCTCACAACCCAGTTATAACCAACAAATTTTAATAACCGCTCAAAAAAGGTCTTACAATTAACCTCTGCTTAATAAAGTAAAATTTAAACAAATGCTTGCAATATATAGCAATTTCTTTTATAATTACTCAACATGGTCCTATTTTATATATCATAAATCTATTTCTTAGCTGGTAATTTGGATTTAATTTATCAAAAAATGCTTGAAAACATTGTTTTTTCTTAAAAAAATTAAAAATAATTTCTAAAAAAAGAAGGATTTTTAAAACGCCTGTCGTATAATATATAAGTAGTAGTCATGAAATGCTTAGACATGCTTGTATTTTGTTTATTTTTAGGATATTTTCGAAAATGAAAGGAGGTGTAAATAGTGAACAAAGGCGAATTAATCGATAATGTAGCAGATGAAATCGGTGTTACCAAGCGGGAAGCTAAAAAAACTGTCGAATGTGTATTTGAAACTATTACTGATTGCTTAGCCAAGGGTGATGCAGTTAGATTAGTAGGATTCGGAACTTTTGGTATCAGAAAGAGAGCCGCTCGAATGGCAAGAAATCCACGTACTGGCGAAAAAATCCAAGTAAAAGCTTTAAATGTACCATTCTTTAAAGCAGGCAAGGAATTAAAAGAGAAAGCAAAATAAGAAAATATTTTGATTATACTAACAAGTTAAGTGTAAATAGGCCTATTCAGGTAATTTCTTAAAACCTGATAGGCCTATTCCTTTGATATATTAACTACTTCTTTTCTTCTATATGCACACCCTGAATGTTCACATTTATTCCGGTAACCTTAAGCCCGGTTTTGGTTTCTAATTCCTCTTTTACCTTCTTCTGGATCTCTTTGGCTACATCAATTATTATGGAACCATACTCTAAAATAACCGAAATAGAGGTAGAAACTTCTTTATTTTCTCTAAGGTCAACATTAATCCCTTTTTCTAATTCTTTGGTCCCCAATAAAGTTCCTATCCCCCCTTTGGCACGAGTAGCTAATCCGGCTACTCCGGGTATACCGATTACTGTTCTGCTAATTATGGTTGCTATTACCTCGGGCACGATATTAACTTCTCCTAAAATTTCTTTGGCCTTAATTTTTTCTTCTTTTTTCTCTTCTTTCTTTATTTCCCCAGCTATTTTTTCGGTTTCCTGGGTAGCCACATCCTCTGTTTTTTCTTTTTTCTCCTTATTTTTATCCATAGTAATCTTAACTCCCTCCTTTACTCTAATATTTTTGAAATCTTCTTTTTATGTAAAATCATTTAGCTATAAATGGTTTTCTAAGCTAACCCCCTATTTTTAATAACTTCTAATTCTTCCTGTTACTTTTCACCTGGAGTGATATTGATAATACAATCTTTTATCCGGGCATAACTAAAAATTTAATAGCGGTCCTTTCTTCTCCTTCAATTTCTACATCTACAAAAGCTGGTATACAGACTAAATTAACTCCACTGGTTGCGGTAAAACCTCGAGCAATAGCAATCGCCTTAACTGCTTGATTTACTGCTCCTGCTCCTATGGCTTGTAATTCTGCTTTTCCTTCTTCCCTTATTACCCCTGATAAAGCACCGGCTACTGCTTTAGGATTCGACTTAGATGAGACTTTTAATAGTTCCATTCGTTTCTCCTCCCTATAATATTGAATGCTTTATAAAATATCCACATTCACTAATCTATGTATGCTATTTTTGTTCACTTTTGTTTCTTCCTCTTATTCACTTTTACGGCCTGGGGATAACCTATTTTTTCAAATCACCTCCAATTATTATATTCGAAAATCCCTGGTACATTTTATTTCAATTATAACACATCTGGTTTATATTATTTTATATTTTTGCTATTGATTTCATCTGCTGGTAGGCTTTAATGGTAATATCCGGTGATAAATAAGGTAAAAGTGCATCATTATGAAACAAAGGATCAATGTCTCCTTTTAAATTAAAATGAGATTTGGCTTCGCTCCAGATTTTGGTGCCCGGGATAGCAGAAAACTTGGCCAAACGCGGATGAGCCCCACAATCTATCACAAAACGGATAGAATCAACAATTTCCTGTAAATTCTGTCCAGGTAACCCGACTAAAAGATAAGCACCAATTTGAGAAGTTTTGAACCTTGCTTTTAAAAGATAATCAACTGCCTTTTTAAATTCAAGATTGGTTACCTTACCCCCCGTTTCTGACTGGAGACGAGGATCTACTGTCTCAAAACCCAATCTGATGGTCTCCACCCCCGCTTGGTACATCTTAAGGGCGATTTTTTCGTTTATCATTCGAACATGGATACCATTAGGAGTATGAAGTCTAACGGCTAATTTTTTATTGATTAATCCCTCTAAAATAATCAGAAAATTATCCTCAGAATTTATTAATAGGGCGTCATCATAAAAGACAAAATCCTTTATCTCCCTTTCTCTATGCCAGTATTCTATCTCTTTAACTACATCTATGGGATTTCTAAATTCTAATTTAGGGTTTATTCTAAAAGAAGCACAATAACTGCAACGGTAAGGACAGCCCCGAGAGGATAAGATACAGATATAATCAAGATTAGAATAGAGACCCCAGGCCGGATAAGGCAGGTTATCTAACCCTTTTTCGTATTTTGAGTAATCTTTTTTGTTCCCGGCATCCTGTTCTAATATTTTTATTAAATCTCTTATGCTATTTCCTTTTATTATATAATCAGCACCAGAAAATATAAAGGCATGTTCAAAGCATAAAGCAGCATAGACCCCTCCCAAAATTATGGGAATACCGGGAAAAACTTCTTTAATTAACTCTATCACCCTGCATACCCCCGGATACCAGTAGGACATAATAGAGGTAATCAATACTACCTGGGGTGAGGGTATTTTGGTTAATTCATCTATAAAGACATCTTCAGTAATTCCATATCGGCTAAAACGGCGCGGGATATTTTTTAATACTTCTGGTTTTTTAACCTCTTCTTTATAGAAAGGCCCTCGACCAAATTCATCTTTTTTAGGAAATTCCCTATTCTGCAGCTTTAGAACATCTCGATTATAACGGTCCATACAGTCTATATAACTAATCTTATAACCCTGTTCTATCAAAATGCCGGCAACATATAATAATCCTAAGGGTTTAGACCAAAAATCATAGGCTGTAAAATCATAAATCCAGGGATTAACTAGCAACAAATTATTATTTCTTTTCATCGATAGTTCAGTCTTTTACTTTTTATTTTAATTTTTTAAAACAAAATCTGTTCTGCAACAGTTAAATTATTGCTATCTCGACAAAACTGTAAATAGTTACAAGTCGTATTTAATTAGCTAAATATCTTAAAAAGGACCTACGATAAAAAAATTCCTCTCTGTTAAAAAAATATCATTAATATGCACTCTTACCTTCCACTCTCCGGGCAACTGAGAGGCATAATTACCCTTAATTTTTATCCAGTACCAGGTGCGATAATTAGTATAACTGCCGGCTTCCATCTCCACTTCTCCCTGATGATACAATTTGCCCTGAGGAGTAATCCATTCCCACTTAAGAAGAAATTTCTCTGCAGAATCATAAGAAAATCTAAGCCAGGTAACCACTTTCTCATCCTGAGGAAAGAAAAAATTGACCCCTTGTAGTGGGTTCTTATCCAGAATATCTTTACAAAGAGCAATCTTTTGCAGATATTCCGAATCTTTAGCTGCCTCCTGTGCCATACTTACTCCGGAGAAAATCATTAAAAATATCAACGCAAACAACCACAATTCCATCCTAAAAATATTTCTTTTCTTTATAATCGACATTTACTTTACCCCCTTATTTTTTCGTATGGTATATCGCGTATATCGTATTGCGTAAAAATTTAACACTATCTCCACAAAACTGCCATTGCGTAATGACAAAACGAAGAAAACCCACAACTTGTAAACTAAAACTTATTACTAATTACTCATCACTTATTGCTCTTTACTATTCTCTTCACAATATACGACATACTAAATACGATATACTTCTTTATAACTATTCTACAAGCTAACCTTAAATTCCTGCAAACTTTTCAAAAAATATTTTTATTTTTATAAAACAAAAAAGGTAACGGCTTATCTTTACTAAAACCATTACCTTTTTCTTAGGAAATTTTTTATATCTTATCCACAGGTCGAGCAAGATCCGGATGAACACGAGCTGCAAGAACTTGAGCTTGAACTCATCGGGGATGAAGTCTTTCCGGTGCAGAATCCGCAGCCATTAAAAATCCTTTTTATATTCTTGCTCTTACATTTTACACAAGATATTTTACCTTCCTCCATCTCTTTGATAGTTGCTCTAACCTCAAAGTTTTCGTGACAATCCTGACATTTAAAATCATAGTTTGGCATCTCAATTTCCCTTCCTTCTCATACTATTTTTGTCAACTTTTTTTTCTATATTTATTTATACTCCAAACTATCCTTTCTGTCAAGAAAAAATCTATAAAACCTTTGCAAAACTTGTTTAAAAAACTTGCCAAAGGATCGTCCCCTGGTAGATTGGTCTTACGAATTTTAGTTTGACAAATACTTAAAAAAGGTATAAAATTCGAAAGTAAAAAAGGACTATTGTATTTTAATCGCTAAATCCCTTAAAAAAGGGAACGGGGGAACCAAGATTTTGGGGTGAATCTCATTACCTTTAGTTTCTGTAATGAGTAGGGCAATCCTTTCAGCTCGAATCCGTCAGCTAACTTCGTCAGCGAGAAAGGAGATATGATAATCAGAACATATTTTTTAAATATTTCAGAGAAACTAAAATCAAATAGTTTCTCTTTTTTAGTTAAAAGGATACAATAAATAAATAATTTGCTTTGAAATTTACAGAAAAATAAAACGAGGTGATAAATCTCTTGAAAATAATTATCATAGGCGCAGGAAAAGTCGGTTGCCAAATAGCCAAAACCCTTTCTTCAGAAAAACATGATGTAACCTTAATCGAAAAAGATGATATGATCCGGCAGTCTGCTCAAGCAAATTTGGATGTACTAACTATTTTGGGTAATGGAGCCAATGTTCGCACTTTAGAAGAAGCGGGAATTGAACAAGCAGATATGGTCATTGCTGTAACCAGCAGCGATGAAGTAAACATGATAGTCTGCATGACTGCTAAGCAATTTGGTGTACCTCAAAAAATTGCCCGTATAAGAAATCCTGAATACCTTTATGCTAATGCCTTATCGCGAGAAAAATTAGGAATAGATTTTACCATTAATCCGGAAAGAGCTACCGCCAAGGAAATAGTTAAATTACTTAAATCGCCAATAAACGTTGCTCATGTACAGAGCTTCGCTGGAGGCAAGGTTCAGCTTTTTGAACTAAAAGTTGAAGAAGGTTTCCCTTTTATTAATCAACAATTAAAAGCGATCACTTTTAAATATCCTATATTGGTTGCTGCTATTTATCGAAATAACAAAATCATTATTCCTGACGGAGAAGAAAAAATCATTGCAGGCGATAATTTATATATGCTAATTAAAAAAGATTATTTTTTAGGATTAAATGAAATTTTCAACGAAAAGCCTTTAAGTATGCAAAATGTTTTGATTTTGGGAGGAAGCAGAATTGGGATTCAAGCTGCTTTACTATTAGCAAAGTTAGGCATTAGCACTAAATTAATTGAAAGAGACAAAGAAAAATGTGAAGAAATTGCTGAAAGCCTTCCTCACACTTTAGTAATAAATGGCGATGGTACCAATATTGATCTTTTAAAATCTGAAGGTATAGAAACTACTGATGGTTTCGTTGCAGTCACCGGATTTGATGAAGATAATCTTTTAGTAGCCTTGTTAGCCAAACACCTGGGCACAAAAAAGGTAATTGCCAAAGTAGATAGAATGAATTATATTCCCATACTGGAAAAAATCGGAGTAGATGCTGTGGTAAATCCCAGAATGACTACTGCTTCTGCCATCTTACGGTTTATTCGAAAAGGGAAAATAATTTCTCTAACTTTGTTGAAAGAAGGAGAAGCAGAAGTTATTGAGTTGATAGTTAGTCCTCACTCAAAAATTATTAACACACCATTAAAAAAGGCTAACTTACCCCAGAATAGCATAATCGGTGCAATTGTTCGTAAAGATGAAGTTATCATCCCTCATGGCAATGATATCATTCAACCTGAAGACGAGATAATTATATTTGCTTTGTCATCCGATATAAAGAAAATCGAAAAAATATTCGATGGTGGGGAGAAACAAACTTGAAATATAAAATCGTCCTAAATACCTTAGGCAGCCTTTTATTTTTTTTAGGATTAAGTATGTTGTTTCCTCTTTTATATGCTATTTACTATCATGAAACAGTAATTAATGCTTTTTTAATTTCTATGGCTATTACTTCTTTAAGCGGTCTTTTGTTATGGAAATATTTTTCTTCAAAAGAACCTATCGGTCATAAAGAAGGATTTGCTATTGCTACCCTGGGTTGGATATTGGCTGCTGGTTTTGGAGCACTCCCCTTTTTATTTGCCGGCACCTTCCCGAGTTTTATTGATGCTTATTTTGAATCAATGTCCGGATTTACCACTACCGGGGCTACTGTACTTGTCCCCATTGAAGGAAATCCTTATGCAATTCTTTTCTGGCGGAACTTTATCCAATGGCTGGGCGGTATGGGGATTATAGTTTTGGTAGTAGCTATACTTCCGGCCTTGGGAGCAGGAGGAATGCAATTATTTAAATCAGAAGTACCCGGACCCGAAAAAGATAGATTAAAACCAAGAATTAAAGAAACGGCTAAACTTTTATGGCAAGTCTATATCATAATATCTGCTTTACAGGTTGGATGTTTATATTTTACCGGAATGCCTTTATTTGAGGCCCTTACTAATATGTTTGGCACTATGGCCACAGGAGGTTTCAACCCTAGAAATCTAAGTGTAGGTGCTTACAACAATCCGGTCTTTGAAATTATTATAACTTTCTTTATGTTTGTAGCCGGAGTAAATTTCACTTTACATTATCAAACCCTTCATGGAAATATAAAAAGTTTATTCAAAGATAAAGAATTCCTTTTTTACGGAGGAGTAATTCTGATTGCTATCCTGGCTATTGCTGCCGAACTAAGAGTGTACATTTATAACTCAATCTTTACTGCACTTAGATATGCTTCCTTCCATGTTGTATCTATAACCACTACTACTGGTTTTGCAACCGCTGATTATAATGCCTGGCCAGCATTTTCCAAAAGCGTATTACTAATCTTAATGTTCATAGGTGGTTGTGCCGGTTCGACTGGTGGGGCTATTAAAAATATTCGAGTTCTCCTCCTTATAAAACAGGCCAATAGAGAATTTCGTAAATTGATTCATCCTCAAGCGGTATTTCCGATTAGATTGGGAGATAAAGTAGTTTCTGAAGATGTGATGCGCAATATTACCGGATTTTTCTTTCTTTATATCTTTATTTTTGTTATCTCTTCTTTTATAATGACTATATTGGGTCTGGATATAATCAGTGCAGTCTCCTCAGTTGCCGCCACTTTAGGGAATGTGGGACCGGGTCTTGGGCTGGTCGGTCCAATTCAGACTTACGCCTTCATACCACCTATAGGGAAAATTGTTTTAACCCTCTGTATGTTATTGGGTCGATTGGAAATATATACTGTTCTGATTCTGGTAGTTCCGGAATTTTGGAGAAAATAATTAAACTAGCGTGGAGCGTATAGCGTTTAGCGTATAGATGCTGGTTATAAGTGTAAGGAAAATACAAAATGCAAGATAAGTTAGTTAACTGGTTTGTTTGTTTAATGCTAATAATTTATCAACCAATTAACTAGCCAACCAAGTAACTAATGAACAAATCAAGAGATACCATTAAATCAAAAGCTAAATTAAAAAAGATGAGGTAAGAAGCCATATCTCTCATTAAACCGGTAAAAGAAAAAAAACTATCACCACCCCGGGTATTAGTATCAGGATTTTTATTGGTAATTACTATAGGAACTATTCTTCTTAACCTTCCCTTAGCCTCCGGCACTGCAAAGAGTATCGGTTTTATCAATGCCCTTTTTACCGCCACTTCTGCCACCTGTGTTACCGGATTGATCGTGCTGGATACGGGAAGGGATTTTTCTATCTTTGGGCAATTGGTTATCCTGATTCTCCTGCAATGTGGTGGATTAGGGATAATGACTATGTCTACCATGTTTGCCTTTTTAGCCGGTAAAAGAATCTCTTTAAGACAAAGATTAATCATGCAGGAATCCTTAAACCAATTTTCTATCGGAGGATTAGTTCGTTTAGCTAAATATATCTTACTATTTACCGCGGTGATTGAAATTGCAGGAACGGCTATATTGTTCTTTTGCTGGCAGAAGTTCTATTCCCCATTAAAAGCTTTTTACCTGGCAGTCTTTCATTCTATCTCTGCCTTTTGCAATGCCGGGTTTTCTCTCTTTTCAGATAGCATCATGCGCTATAAGGGAGATTTAATGATTAATCTTACTTTTATGGTTTTAATTATATTGGGAGGGATTGGATTTTTAGTTTTATTAGAACTTTTTCAATATGGAAAAAACGGGACTCTCTCCTTGCACGCTAAATTAGCTTTAAGAATTAGTCTTATACTTATCCTAATCGGTTTTATAATTATATTCTTTATAGAATCCGATAACCCTTCCACCCTAAGAGATTTGAGTTTCCCGGAAAAAATATATGGTTCAATTTTCCAATCAGTTACCGCCCGTACCGCGGGTTTTAATACCATTCATATCGGAAGCATGCAAAATGCTACTCTTTTCTTAATGATTATCTTGATGTTTATTGGTGCCTCCCCCAGCTCTACCGGAGGAGGAGTTAAGACCACTACTTTCGGTTTGCTTATATTATACGCCTGGTCTTCACTAAAAGGAAAAGAAGAGATTCAAATCTTCAAAAGAAGAGTATCACGGGATATAATTCCCAAAATTTGTACTGTAATCACCCTCTCCTTGGGTATGGTTTTTATCATGACCATTCTATTATCCTATGTAGAAGAAGAGGCTTTTATTAAAGTATTATTTGAGGTTGTTTCAGCTTTTGGTACGGTAGGATTATCAGCAGGCATTACCCCGTCTTTGAGTTTAGCTGGTAAGATTATCATTATTATCACCATGTTTACCGGTAGAATTGGACCTTTGGGTCTTGCCTTATCATTAATTCAAAAACGAGAACCGGAAATGATTAGATATCCTGAAGAAAAAATTATGGTAGGATGATCGGTATCGAGTATCGCGTATCCAGTATCAAGTGAAGAATACAGAATTCAGGAGTCAGTAGTCAGAATAAAGTGAGTCTAAACTAAAAAGGCAAAAAATTACGTAATCTTTACTCGATACTCGATACTATATACTGATTAAAAGAGGAGGTGTTTTTTTCATGAAGCAATTTATAGTGCTTGGTTTGGGAAGATTTGGTTCTGCGGTAGCCACAACCCTGGTTGAATTAGGACATGAAGTCCTGGGAGTAGATATTAATGAAGAAATAGTAGATATCTTAAAAGATAAAATTACTCAAGTTGTACAGGCTGATATTACCGAAGAAAAAGTTTTAAAAGAATTGGGAGTAAAAAATTTTGACGCGGCTATTGTGGGTATCGCCACTGATTTAGAGACAAGTATCTTAGTGGCTATGATGTTAAAAGAAATGGGAGTAAAATATATTATCGCCAAAGCCCAAAATAATCTGCATGCAAAGGTTTTAAAAAAGATTGGGGTGGATAAAGTCGTATTTCCCGAAAGAGATATGGGGGCAAGGATTGCTCAAAGACTAATCACCCCAAATATTAAAGATTACATAGAACTGGAACCTGATTATAATGTTATTGAGATTGAAGCTTTGCCTGAATTTGCAGATAAAACTTTAAGCGAACTTGACCTGCGCAATAAATACGGAATAAACGTTTTAGCTATAAAAAGAGATGATGTCTTAAATATCTCACCCCTGGCAAAAGACCTCATAAAAAAAGGAGATTTTCTAATTGTCATCGGGGAGACTAAAAAAATTACTGAATTAGCCGGCAAAGTAAATCATTAAAAAATATGCAAATATTTAATAGAAAACTAAAGAAATATTTTCCCAATTATATATTTCAAAGTTTATTGGCTACTATTACCCTGACCATTATTCTTTATTTTGAAAATATCTTTACCCGTACCGCCATCATCGCCTCTTTGGGAGCAACTACTTTTATTATCTTCGCTATGCCTAAATACGCTACTGCTCAACCCAGGAAGGTCATAGAAGGACACATGATCTGCATTATTGTGGGAATCTCTTGTTTTTATATATCCTCTTTAACTCAAAATAGGGAAAGTCTTTTTCTCACTCAGAATGTACCTAAAATCTTTATTCCCGCCCTCTCTGTAGGATTGTCTATCTTTCTGATGACTATTACTAACACCGAACATCCTCCTGCCGCCGGCTCCGCCCTGGGGATAGTGGTTCAGGGCTGGTCTTATTCCACTATACTGGTTATTCTTATAACCATTTCCCTCTTATCTCTGACCAAATATTTGCTAAAATCATGGTTAAAAGATTTGGTTTGACAGTAATTTATTTGTATTTAATAATGTTTTAGTATAAAATATTATTAAGCATTATTCCGGCCGGCCACTATTTATTTTATTCTATCTGTGATAAAACTTTTAAACAATAGAGTCATCTTAAAACTTCTTTTTTCCCTATCTTTGCGCGCTGCAGAAATCATTTTTTATATTAATTGTTTAGACAGAATATCCGAATGAAAAATATTCTATAAGTAATACTAATTATCCCTCAAAAACAGATATTTTTTAGGAAAATATATAGAGAATAAGAGATTACTATCAATAGGATAGAAAGGGGGTTGAAACTATGATAAAAAATATTTTATTTGTCTATAATCAGGTAAGTAAGAGAGAACGTAAGGGGCTTTTTAGAGAATGCATCCCCACAGAAGATGTAGACGCTATACGTGAAGCTTTGATTAAGACTAATAATAATATTGTATCTTTAAACCTTCTTACGCCAGAGCAATTAGATGAATTTATTAGCAAACATCAACCCATTGATCTGGCCTTTGTCCTGGCAGAAGGATATAAAGATATTCCTCATACCTTTTATAGCGGGCATGGTGCAGCAATGGTCCGTAAACAGTTAAGCAAATACCATATCCCCTGCGCTCTCTCCAGTATCGAAAGTATGGAAGTCTGCCGCAATAAAGACCTTGCTTATATCAAACTCAGGGAGAAAAATATTTTAGTTCCAAATCATTTTATATTTGATACCCACTTTCGGTTTAACAAAATAAAATTACTCTCCCAGATAGAGAAAATCGGATTCCCTCTGATGATAAAACCAGCTGGCGGAGGAGACAGTATAGGTATTACCTCTAAATCTGTGGTTCACAATCTGCAAGAATTAAAAAACAGATTTTTATGCCTAAAAAAAGAACTGGGTCCTGAAAAATTAATCATCGAAAAATATTTACCTGGAAGAGAGTATACTGTAGGCGTCCTGGGCAGTAAAGCTAAAAAATACATCTTACCCATTATCGGTTTCCCTAAAGATCATGGTATTAGATATACTTCCACTAAAAAGAAAGAACATAGGGTGAGGGAAAAATTTGAAATAATCTATCGGGATGATGAAAGATTTAAGAAAATTGCCCAAATTGCCATCGATACCTTTGATGCCGTAGAAGCCAGTGATGCTATCAGAATTGATTTTATGGAAGATGAATTGGGCAATATCTATGTTATAGATGTAAACGGTACACCTGCTTTATCTCTAACTGGCTCTTTGACTTTTATGGCAAGTAAAGTAGGGTTAACCCATAGCCAATTGATAAAACTTATTTTTTATGAAAGTGTCGTCCGATATAATTTATCGCCTACCTATCTTCTGGAAGAGATTATCTCTAAAATTCAAGCCAGACTTGCTACTTATCCCTTATCTTCCTTCAGATTCTAAATCTATCATCTTCTTTTTTAAAGCAATGCCTTCTTTGCCTGAAAATCCTCCTAAACCACCGTCACTTTTTATGACCCGATGACAGGGGATTATTAAGGGCAAAGGATTATTTCTCATGGTATTTCCCACTGCCCGGTAAGCCCGAGGATAACCAGCTGCTTCTGCTGCCTCTTTATAGGACCTGATTTCACCATAAGGAATTTTTCTAACTGTTTGTAAAATTTCTTTTTGAAAATTCGTATAATTATCTAAATTCAACTGGCAGTCTATGAAATCAACTTTCTTGCCGGTATAATATACTTTAACCTGTTGAATTAAAATTTCCCATCCTCTATTTTCTTCGAAAAGATTATTACATTTTAACTCTTTTCTTATTCTAACAAGAACGTTTTCTTTCTTTTCTTCCGGTAAAACAAAAATCCGCAAGCCTTTTCGGTCAAATACAAACCCTGCCCATCCCCAGGCAGTCAAAAAGATAGTATATTTAAAAATATTTTCTAACATATATTTTCTCCTCTTTTGTTTTGTTAATGTTTTTATTATATAATCTAAATTAGTTGTGGTCAATAAATCCGTTTTATGCTAACAACTGATTTAATTGGGGAATTGGCAAATTAGTCAATTGGTCAATATTTAATTATCATGTTAGGAAAAATTATGTTAAAAAAAATAAATGTCCTGCTGCTGGCAGGTGGAATAAGCAAAATAAGCCTGAGAAAATTTACTGGAAAAGAAAATAAAGCATTAATTGAAATAGGTCCTCACCGCAAACCAATGATTCTATATATGATAGAAGCTCTAAAAAAATCAAAATACACTGGTAAAATTATCGTGGCAGGACCTAAAGAAGCACAAAAATTAGTAAAAGATCTGGTCTATCTCACTATTTCCGGCGGCCAAACCATTCCCGAGACCTTGAAATCAGGAATTTTACCCCTCAAAAAAGACCCTTTGATATTAATCTCAACTTGTGATGCCCCTTTAATAACCGAAAAACATATCGACAATTTTATAGAGGAGTGTGGTAGGTGGCCAGGTTTTGATATTTATTATCCTATAATTGATAAAGAAATCTATCAGAAATCTTTTCCTTCTTCAGATTTAAGAAGGGTTTATGCTACTCTTGTTGAAGGAATTTTTACCGGGGGAAATATTCTTTTAATAAATCCTCGGATTATCATTGATTGTGCAGATATCATCAACGATTTTATCTACTTCAGAAAACATCCTCTAAAAATAGCCCGGATCTTGGGGGCTCGAATAACTGCAAAATATTTAAGAAAATACCTATCTATCCAGGACCTGGAAAAGAAAGTCCCTGAATTATTGGGGGGTTATAAGGGAAAAGCCATCCTCTCTCCTCCTGAAATCGCTCTGGATATCGACAAACCCAGACATTTAAAAGCCCTTTGGAACAATTATTAAAGCTTGCTCTTTATTCCATTCATACGACCGCCATATTTACCGGTGATAAGATAGGAAGTGATAAAAGCTTTTCGGTCATATTCCAAAGAGATCTCCCTTACCTTGGGAAAATAAGTTCTTTCACATATTGCTCTGAGCACCTGAACTTCTCCATCTTTACCGTATCCTACATTTCGGGTAACTCCGAATCCCTCATCCCGAAGTCTATTTTCAATCTCCTTCCATTTATTTTGGGAAATAATACTAACAGAAATTATCTCTTTAGATATCTTTTCAGATATATATATTCCAACTACATTTCCGACGGCAAAACCTCCACAATAGGCAATAACATTAAGCCAATTCCCAATATTCTGAATTACCTTGCTTACTATCAGAATAAAAATTAAAACTTCAAAAAAACCGAGCACGCCGGCGATAAGCTTTTTTCTTCTTACTATCATCTGAACTCTAAAAGTTCCCATGGATACATCCAAAATTCTCGATAAAAAAATAATTCCTGCCCCTATATAAATGTTCGAATCCATCACTCTATTAAGTACGTCCATTATGTTTCCCATAGTCTTTTCCCTTATTCACTCTTTATTTTTATTCTAACATCTTATTTATTTTATTTTACTTTGAAATCACTGATAATTGTAATATACTTAAATTTATTATACAACTATTTTTTAAAATAATGTAATTTATTTTAAATATATATTATAATGTTATAAAATGAAAATATGGATTACAGAAAGGAATATCTTTTTGATGAAAGCAGAAATTATCAGTATTGGCAGTGAAATACTAAGAGGGCAGATCACCGATACCAATGCCAATTTTATCGCTAAAAAATTAGTTGAATCAGGCATTGATTTAGAGCATATTTCAGCTGTCAGTGATTATCCTGAATCTTTATTATCCACTTTAAAACTTGCCCTTCAACGTTCTGACCTAATCATTACCACCGGTGGACTGGGACCTACGGAAGATGATATTACCTACCAAGTTATTGCTAAAGCTTTGCACCTTAAGCTAATAAAATACCCGGAAGCTGAAGAAAATTTAAAAATATTTTTTAAAAAAATTAATAGAACAATTTCTCCAAGCAATCTTAAGCAAATCTACCTTCCGGAAGGAGCCAAAATTATTATTAATCAATATGGCACTGCCCCGGCTATGATTTTAGTAAAAGATAATAAAATTATATGTTCTTTTCCTGGTGTCCCTTATGAAATGAAAAACTTGATAGAAGAAAATCTAATCCCTTATCTAAAAGAAAAATTTCCACCTTCTATGATTAAAAAGTCAAAAATTTTAAAGATTACCGGCCTGGGAGAGGCAGCGGTTAATGAACTTATTCGCGGCTATATCAACAAGCAAACTGATTATTCCTTTGGTATCTATGCTCATCCGGAAGATATTCAGGTACAGGTAACTACCCAGGCTCCCACCGAAAAAGAAGTAGAAAAACTGTTACAATCTTCGGTTAATCAATTAACTAAAATATTGGGTAATTATATTTATGGGAGCGATGAAGAGACCATCGAAGAAGTAGTGGGAAATTTACTAAAAACCAAGAAATTAAAATTAGCGGTAGCAGAATCCTGCACCGGGGGAATGTTGGGAGAAATGCTTACCCGAATCCCGGGAAGTTCTGAATATTTTCAAGGCGGAGTGATAAGTTATCAGGCTAAAATAAAAGAAGACCTGTTAAAAGTACCCCTGGAAGTCATCACAAAACATGGTGAGGTTAGCCAGCAAGTTGCCCGATTAATGGCTGAGGGTGTCAGAATAAACTGCCATAGTAATATAGGAATTAGCATTACCGGCATAGCCGGTCCGGGAGGAGCAACCGAAAAGAAGAAAGTGGGATTGGTCTATATGGCTTTAGCTGATGGAAAAAAGACTATTATCCAAAAACACCAGCTATTCGGAAATCGCCAATTAATCCGCATAAGAGCCTGCCGCCGTGTTCTGAATATGCTCCGATTGCATCTTTTGGGGTCAGGTTTCACAAGTTCATATTTATAAAAATGTGAAGTTGAGAAGCCTGACCCTGTTGAAAGATCAATTTGTAAGTTATATTTTTTCAAAGATCAAAAGCCATTTTGAAACGCTCTTCGGGATTATCAAAGTGTACTTCACCGGGGTCAAAATATTCCGGATTATATTCGCCACCCAGCCATTCTATTGTTTCTTTGTATTCTTCATCATCAGGATCAGGATTTTTCAACATTCCCAAGATATCTTCATATCCTGGTATTGAGCCACAATCTTCCGGCGGGCAGGCTCTTTTGCCGTCAATACATCGGGGATAAACTTGCTTCTCTTCTTTGGGAAGTATTTTTTCTAAAGTAATGGCATGCTGCCAGTTATCTCCAAAATCATAGGTGTAATCTGCAGACTTATTTTCCATAGAAAAATAATCAGCAATCATTGTTTTCCAACCCGGTAATATTTCTTCATCTAAAAATTCTTCTGATGGAATACCAATTCTGGTTTTCTTGCCAGTTAACGGGTTAATGAGAATAAACTCATGAAGGTGATAATCCTGCCAACCCATGGCATCCTGGATAGCGACATGCAAATCCCAAAAAGTATAAGTTTCCGGAACCTGAATGGCTCTCCAGATATCCGGTTCGATTTCTTCTAATCTAATCCTGAACTGGTATACCCGATTATATTTGGTTTTCATTTTCTATTTACCTCCTACATTTAAAGAATGATTCTATTATTAAAAAATTAGGATAGCTCTCTTAATACCCGGTAAATCTGCTCGGCCCTGGCCGGACAACAATGTATCATTGCAATACCCTCTTCTACCGTCTTTCTCTTTTCTTCCCAAAGACTGTATGATTACTGGCTACAGCCAGTAATCCGGATATTTAGATTTTTCATAAATTCTTCGAGTTTTTGGGTAACCTCATTCGGTTTCTCCTCCTGAGGTAAATGACCGCAAAAAGGTAATAAAAACAGTTTTCCTTTGGGTAAAATATGGGTTAAGCGCAGTGCTTCCTCCGGTTTAATCCAAGGATCTAAAGCGCCATTTATCACCAAAACCGGCGCTTGAATCTTTTGGAAATCAGGAAGCCTGTGGTTTCGGGAAGAATCCCGGAAAAGATATATCAAGGTCAGATAACTTTTTGGGTTATCTATAATAGGTTTTATGATGCGTTCAGTGAGATCTTCATCCACCACCGTCTCATCAAAAACCACCTGCTTTAATATTTTGGTTAACTTTTTAGTAGAACATGCCGTCCTTTGAATCACTGCATTAAGGAATGGACGAATAAATATATTATTGGTAATTAAACGAGGGAAGGGAAATCCGCCCGTATTAAATACCGAGGGGCTCAGTAAAAAAAGGCCTTTAGTTTTTTCAGGTCGCATTGCAGCCATTCTTAGGGCTAGATTACCTCCCAGAGAATGTCCCACAATCACCAAATCGCCTGCTCCGATAATATCAACGAACTCCCAAAGAAGATCAGCCAGGTTTTTATGAGAATAATTAGTCCGTCGCTGTAAAGGCGACTGTCCATGACCAGGAAGGTCAACAAAAACAAGGCGGTAAGGAATTTTTAATTGCTTTTCTATCTTTTCCCAGGTCCGTAAATTTTCTCCTAGCCCATGGATAAAAAGTATGGTTAAGCTGGGATCACCTTCGATTATCCTATACCTGATCTGAGCATTCTCCTTAGGACCTATCTTCTCTTCCGCCTGAAATTCAAAAGTAACCAGAATGAATAAAACAAGAACCAAAAGGATAATTGCCCATAATTTTTTCTTGCTATTTACCATTATATCCCTCTAAGGTTTTTTTTAAAACTTGTCACTTTTTCTTAATAGGGTAAAAAATCGGCAAAGATGGTTGAATGCAGCAGATAATTCTGCTGGTATTTTTCTGCCATTCTAAAAAGATAATTCAGCTTTTTTATAGAATCCGGCAGGTTAAAAAAATCCTTTTTTTCCTGAAGATTTGCCTTGTTCTTAGTATATCCCCATAAATGTTCGGTTACATTATTTAATGCTTTTATTATCATCTGTTTTTCCATATATATTTGAACTATTCGTATAAAATCGTGCTCTTGCCCGATAGGGTAGTCTTTCCGATTTCTCATGAATTTTTGAATATCGAGATAAGATTGATAACCTCGAGCCATTACCGAATATTTATGGTGGGACCAGAATTCGGAACCTGTCCTGGGAAGAGGAATTCGCCCTCTTTGATCTTTTTGCTTATATTTTTTTTGCAGTATTTCAAATTGCACTTCCGGTAAATCTATATAAGAAGGCACATGATCAATCTTACTCTCAATACTCTTATCCGATGGACAAGGACTGTTATGATTAAACCCACGCAAGACCATTTCTTTCAATACCAGGTTATGCCGAATTACCAGAAATTCTAAATGTTCTTTCCACCTTCGGGTTTCCGGGTGCATGGAATATCCTGATTTCTTTTTACTAATAATACTATATATAGCGTGTATTTCTGCATGTTCTCCCAGGAGACTCTGAGTAGAAAGATAGCCGGGGTGAATATCCCATACCCTTATTTTAATTCACCAACTTCCAAAAATAAACACTATTTTCAGGTCAAGTCCAGTCATTTTCCATGGTTTTTTCTCTCTTAAAATTATCATTTCAAATACTTTTCTTTCTTCTACTAATACGACTACTAATACGACTGTAGTGTATTTTTAATATAAAGTCAATCTTGATGACTTTAACCTTCAGAACATTCGGTTCAAGTCTTGCAATATCACTTTTATCTTCCCGTCCGACCCTTTTCATCGCCATCTCCAAAGATACGATGAAATTGTCAATACCACCTGCCCCACTTCTCAGGAACAATATCGCCAGGCCATATTTATAGAAGAAGACCTTAAAGGAAAAGCAGATAAGTACCAGATACTTTACGATCAAAAAGCCTATAGCTTCTTTGCCATTTTAATATCTAAAACCGGGCTGTCCTGGCGAGCATCAAGTCCTTTTACATAGATGCTAAAGTTAGAGATTCTGACTAATTCCACATCACTTACGGCAATCCGTGAAGGCCGATGAGGACTTCGGGAAGCAAAGACTCCCACCTCCTTACCATTACTCTTCGTGCCTCTTTTAAAAACGGTATTCATTGAATTAATCTGATGTAAATAATACACAATAGTAATCCACTTTTCTTCTTCTAATTTATACATGAATCTCTGTTGATAGGGAAAAAGGTCTATCCTGGAAATACCATCATCATTGATTTTGCTCACCTTCCCGATAGGATAAATCATGACCGGTTCTACCTGGCCAAAAATACATTCATAGCAAACCGGCTGATCATCAACCAAAAAAGAATGACCGTCTTTTATTTCTCTCTTACATTCCGAACAGGCTACCTTTTTATTCACTAAAGTTTCCCCTCTATTCTAGATTTAATTTTTTTTACCAAATATTTTAAAATATTTTATTCCCATGAATCCCTTTTTCTTCCCTTAGCTTATCAGCTTTCATATATGACCACCAAAAAATATCTAATATTCTTATTCTACTTAAGCTTTTAAGATTATTTTTAGATATTTCATTCTCTGCTTTGCTGCTTCTTGATCTCCTCTAAACTCAAAAATTAAACCTGGGCACCCAAGAAATTACCAATGGCAAGCCCCAGCATACAATCTTGATATTTACGGATCAAAAGTTAAATCCTCCGCTTATTAAAAAACAGGGTCTGTCTATTTATTCCATTCTATTTCTTCCGGCATCCTGCTATAGCATCCCAAATTTTATCCACGGCATCTTTAAGCAGATCAATAAAAGCCCACCTTTTAATATAAAACGGTCAGAAAATTCAGAAATTGCTAGACGATAGAGAAATCTTTCCTGAAAGTATCGTAATAGAAGGAAATCAAAATCTATCTTTTCTGCTCTTGCCATATTCATAAGTTTTGCTCTTATTGAAGCAACTTTATTTTTAACTTCTCTTTCCATCTTTACTCCTCTATCCGGCTTTTAAAGCATAGCATTAAGCCAGGTTTGCAGTAATGGCTTGATTCGACAAATTTCAGCATATTCAAGCAGTTTTTCCAGATTACGATCCTTAAGCTTGAGATATTCAGAAAGTCCTTCCTTGACAATATCCAGACCCAGTTTACTTCGATATCGAAAACAATCACATATAGTTTTTTCCGGACTATAGATACGAATTTTATGAGCTTTAATCTTTATCTTATTGATACCTGCTTCAAATTGTTTCTTTGAAAAATGATAGAATTCAACGGGGGGGTAATTAATTTTAGGCTTTCTTGAACCCCGACAGATTGCCATTGCTATAACTGAAGGGTTAAAAGTAGTTAGTTCATAATAGGATAGGGCTGAAAGAAGGCATATAACCCCTCCCGGAACAGCACGAGCGAGATCAACAAAACCCTGATTAGAAATTAGAGGAATCTCTGCCAGTCGATAGAAACCTCTCTTCACCTGTATTATCTGCCCTTTTTCCCTTGCTCTTTTTATATTACGAGTATGTATTCCTGCTGCCAGAATATCTTTTGTCCTGATAAAACCTTTATATGTCTTAAAAACTTTATAGATTCTTTCATCTTTCTTATTCATAAAAACCTCTCTGGATAATATTGCATACACATTATAATATATGTTAGCGTTTTTGTCCAGTTTTTATTTTTTATCCCTCCATGTTTTCAATCCTTTCTCATAGAAAAAATATGGACACCTTGGGCTCAAGTTGCAAATACAACACTTAACTTTAGTATAATATATTTACATACTAATACTCTACAAATATCGTCCACTAACATAATTGATATAATCCTTATGCGCTCCCCGATACTCCTCTGACAACTTAATAATCAACTCCTGATAACTCATAGCATGAAAATATACTCCATCTGCTTTGGTTATTTTAATAAATTCGTTTATTTCCCTATGATGAGTCGCGCTCTCTGGTCCTATCGTATCGTACCAGAGATAAAGAAGCCGGAATTTATTCTTCCCAAACTTTTCTTTTAATCCTAAAATATGTTTTATTAATTGAGCGGGATGTAGATATGTAAATTGACCATCATCAGGACTTATTGTTTTTGCAAACTGGTATAAATTGGGTATATCTTCCCATATTGTATCTAACTCAATATATTTTGGGTCAATCCCAGAGTGTTTTTGTGAAGAATACGCCTCTGAAAATTTACATTCTATGACAAAAACTTTAAACCTGGATTTTGGAGAGTTTGTAATAACAACATCAATATTTGGACTAAACCGAAATTTATCATTTATAGAGAACTTAACTTCAAAATTAATATCTTGAGAAGTGTTATTATTTCTGTTATAAAATTCACAGGCCGCAGCTATAACCGGGATTTGATTTATTCTTTTCCAGTATTGGAAAATATTCACACCCAATGCAGATGAAGAATGAACTGCTTGCATTTTGCAGGGGTTTCCGGTTAATTCTCCTCCATCGGCTTCTTCAAAATTACCTTTAACTTCTGGCAACAAAGGCTCGAATAGATTGTCATTTAAATTTTGAGTATAGGCTTTGTAGCCACGGTTACCCTTACTCCCGATAAGCATAATATTATTACGATGTGCCCATTGTATTTGCTTGTACAGAATATAATCATGTGCATTCATAATTATTCTCCCTTATTTTAACTTGTATTATCAATGGAATCATTGTCCCCATGACACGTTATTCCAACTCTAAAAAAAGTTATAACAAATATTGAAATTTAATATCTTTGTCCGCATTACGCTAAAGCAATGATTAAAGTTTTTATATACTCCATCATATCGATGGCAATTTTTGCATTATCTTTTGTGTTTGCGATTTTCTTAATCGATATATAAATCCGAGTTCCATCTTCTGAAATTTTTATAGGCATCCCGCTATCAGATTTATTGACGTATTCAAATTTATCTTTAAAATGTTCTTTAATTCTCTCCCCAAACTCATTGGCAATATCCTTCAATTCTTTAAATGGTTTGGGTAATTCTCCACCGCGTTTTGAAATAAAGAATGACTTGTTTAAACCAATTGTTATTTCTTCTGTTTCTTTAAAATCTGTGTAAAGAAATACACCTTTATGCCAAACAAAGCCTTCCTTTATGGGAAAATCAGTTGCTATCTTTTCCTGTAACACGACATTATTATGAT
>Ga0154857_1077_pt1 | contig 21372 bp, 19 predicted proteins | sample Rifle2008BG19ft_FD_105829 | JGI IMG/M metagenome (GOLD analysis project Ga0154857, IMG submission 105829) | Candidatus Atribacteria bacterium RBG_19FT_COMBO_35_14
GATTTGGGTACCGTAAGCGTCTTAATCTATCAGAAGGGGAAAGGAATTGTCCTTCAGGAGCCTTCAGTAGTCTCTATTTTAAGAGATAGCGGAAAAGTTTTAGCTGTGGGAGAAGAAGCCAAGCAAATGATAGGGAAGACGCCGGGGAACATAATTGCTATTCAGCCCATGAAGAGCGGAGTGATCGCCGATTATGAGATAACAGAAAAGATGCTGAGTTATTTTATCAGAAAAGTTTGTGGTAACAGTAAGGTGTTCCGTCCTCAGGTAGTAATTTGCGTACCGTCGGGAGGAACAGAGGTAGAAAAAAGAGCAGCGATAGAAGCAGCTATGCAGGCTGGAGCAAGGAAAGCTTATTTAATTGAAGAACCAATGGCAGCAGCTATTGGAGCTGGCTTAGATATTAGTGAACCTTATGGCAATATGATTGTTGACGTGGGGGGGGGAACCGCAGATATCGCCGTTATCTCATTAGGCGGGATTGTGGTAAGCCAATCATTGAGAGTAGCGGGTAATAATTTTGATGAAGATATTATTAAATATGTTAAAGAAAAATACAGGTTAATGATTGGTGAAAAAACTGCCGAAACTTTAAAGATTGAAATCGGTACTGCAATGGAATTAGAAGAAGAATTGTTTACCGAAATAAGAGGGAGGGATTTAGTATCCGGATTGCCTAAGAGTATTTCCATCGGTTCTAATGAAGTGCTAAAATCCATTTCTGTTTCGTTGAAGACAATAATAGAGGGAGTTAAAATAGTTATGGAGAAAATTCCTCCTGAACTGGCTGCTGATATTGCTGATAAAGGAATTATTATCACCGGTGGAGGGGCATTGTTGAGAAATTTCGATAATTTGTTATCTGAAGTGACCGGGATACCAGTTTATTTAGCTGAAAATCCAATTTCATGTGTAGCTTTAGGTGCGGGGAAAGTTTTGGACAATATTCATGTGCTTAGGAGTGGAATAGTAAGTTCATATAAGTAACTAGTAGAGCGTTTCTTTAATAATGTTACAATGATTTGTCATTGCGAGCGATAGCGAAGCAATCTCAAGTCCTTATAAATAAAGGGATTGCTTCGTCGCTTTGCTCCAATGACAGAACAAAATGTAAAGATATTTAGAGAACGCTGTACTAGTCGTTAATTTCAAATACAGATTCTTAGTCGTAAGTTGGGAGTTAGTTGATACAGTTAACCAGCCTGACTTTAATTCTTTAACCGGTAACAGGTAAACTGGCTAACTATCCTTGCGAGATATGAGATGCAAGTTTCAAGTTAATGTAGTTACATGGCAAGTTGTATGGCTACTAAGTACTAACGACTAAATATAAAGAAGGAAAAGATGAAGATAAGATTAGATAAAAATATTTGCATAAAAATTATATTTATTTTATTAATTTTATTTAGTGTGGGGATAAATATCGCCTTTAGCCAGACTGTTTTTATGCCAGTTTCAGAGATAAGTCCGGGGATGAAAGGGATAGGAAAAACTGTTTTTCACGGCACGCAGATAGAGACCTTCCAGGTGGATATCATTGATATAGTTAAAGGCGAAGGCGGAATTAGTCATTTTATATTAGTCAATTTAAGCGGGGATAAGATTAAAGAGAGCGGCGGGATCTCAGAAGGGATGAGTGGCAGCCCGGTTTATATAGATGACAGATTGATTGGAGCTGTATCTTATGCCTGGGAAATGAGTGAACATAATTTCTGCCTTGTAACCCCCATTCAAGAGATGTTAGAAATATTCAATCTCCCTTATAATAACAGTCACACTATATCGCAAGAATATAAGATCAATAATTCTTTATGGTTTACCGGAGAAAAAACAAACAAGATAAAAGTAAAAAATTCTATGAAAAATAATAGTTTTCCAGAATTAACAGGCCGAGAAGATTTTATCTTTTACCCCGTAGTTTCACCGATTATCATAAACGGCATTAAGGGTAGAACCTTAGAGAGATTAAGCAGTTCTCTAAAAAAATATAATCTTATTCCTGTTCAAGGAATCGGGTTTAATGAAAATAATGATATAGGCTTTCAAGAGGTGGGAGAAAAACCTTCCAATAAATTAGAAGCTGGTTCTGCCATAGGAATACAATTGACCCGGGGAGATATCAATATTACTTCTATCGCAACAGTAACTTATCGAGAAGGAAATAAGATTTTGGCTTTAGGGCACCCTTTTTTAAAAAAGGGTGAAGTTTCATTTCTTCTTTCCGCAGTATATATCTATCATAGTTTGCCTAATATGGTTATGCCCTTTAAATTAGGTGCACCTTTAAATTTGGTAGGGAAGATTGTCCAGGATAGAGAAGCAGGTATATTAGCCATACTGAATTCTTATCCCCGGGTAATTCCGCTTAAGATACAGGTTACAGATGTTATTTCAGGATTATCTTACCAAATGGGAGTCCAGATGATAAATGATTATGATTTGTTAGAGCCCCTGGTTTCAAACATAACTGTGCAGGCTATAGATAATGCTTTGGATAGGGTTGGAGCGGGAACTGCCCAAATAGATATAGAGATAAAAGGAAAGAAAGAAGGGCAAAAACTTTTTCGGAAGAATATGTATTACAGTTCAGATGACATAGCTATACAGACAATTACCGAAATACCAGAAATTATAGATTTAATCACAAATAATTATTTTGAAATAGTCGATTTGACGGCGATAAATATTGATATTAAAATAGATAATAAAAAGAAAATTAGTAGAATAGAGGAAGTTGTATTAGAAGATTCCTCAATTAAGCCGGGAGATCATCTTAAAGCAAAAATTAAGATTAGACCTTTTCAGGGAGAGTTAATCGAAAAGATGCTGACCATTCAGATTCCTTCCGATACATCTCCAGGCGAAGCTTTATTAATAGTAAACGGAGGAGGAGATTTAGAACATCAGCAAGAAGAGTCTATTAATAGCAGAAAAAAGAATTATAAAAGTTTAGAAGAGACTTTTAAGGACATTTCTGACCGGCCAAGAGGTAATCAAATTATTGGAGAGGTAATTATATATTCTAGTGGCTTGCCTTCCGAAGAAAATATTAGTGATAACGACCGGAGAAAAAAAGAAGAAGAGGATTTAATAATATCTAAGATCGAAACAGATAGGGTTATTGAAGGATACCTGGAGATACCTTTTATAATATTGGAAAGTTAACCAATTATTTAGTATATATAGTTATTAGATTAACCAATTCACCGATTAACCAATTCACCAATTAATTGGTAAATAGGTAAATTGGTGAATTGGATGGTAAAGATGAAAATAGTGGCTTTAATTGCGGCTGCCGGCAAGGGCAAAAGGATGAATGCCAGAATAAGTAAGCCCTTCATTCCTATTTCTGGCAAACACATTTTAGCCTATACTATTGAAAAATTTGAAAAATGTAAATTAATTGACAAAATATATCTCATAATTAGCCCTGAGGAAAGGGAGATATGTCATAAAAGCATAATATTAAAATACAGCTTTTCTAAAGTTCAAGAATTAATTGATGGAGGAGAGACCAGGCAGGATTCAGTATATAATGGTATTAAGGCATTGGATAAGGATACAGATATAGTGGTGATTCACGATGGTGCCCGTCCTTTAGTTGAAGAAACTATCATTCGGGATTCAATTGAAAAAGCACTGAAATATGGAGCAGCAATTGCAGCTATTCCCGTTAAAGACACTATAAAAAAGAGTGATAATAATTTTTTTATAAACAAAACTCTTAATCGAGAAGAGATTTGGAGAGCACAAACCCCTCAAACTTTTAAATATGATATAATTTTACCAGCTTATCGTCAGGCTTACGAGGAGAAATATTTAACCACAGACGATGCAGCGATTGTAGAAAGGTATGGACATAAGGTAAAATTAATAATAGGTTCAGAGGAAAACATTAAAATAACCACTCCTTTTGATATCATTATAGCAGAGAATTTTTTAAAGAAAGGATTTAGATTTAAGTTTAAATTATGAAAGAAATTGAAATAGACAGCTATTCCAAGATAAATTTGACTCTAAATATACTGGGAAAACGCCGGGATGGATATCATAATATCGAAACTATAATGCAATCTATTAATCTTGCTGACAGAATATTTATTAAGGAAGAGAAAGAAGGGGTAAAGATAAAATGCAGTCATCCTCTGGTACCCACCGATACCCAAAGTTTAATTTATAGGTCAGCAGAGAAGATTCTCAATAGATATAGAATAAAAAAGGGAGTTAAGATAGAAATTGATAAAAAAATCCCTTTAGCCAGCGGAATGGCGGGTGGGTCTGCTAATTCTGCCTCCATTTTAGTAGGAATAAATAAACTTTTTGCTTTAAATTTAAGCAATAAAGATTTAAGGGAAATGGGTGAAGAATTAGGGATGGATATCCCTTTTTGTATCCAGAATGGTACTGCCCTTGCTTACCACAGGGGAGAAAAAGTAACTCCTCTGCCTCCGATCAATCCACCATTGTGGATTATAGTAGTAAATCCTGGGTTTGAAATACCGACCAAGTGGGCTTATAATAATCTTGATTTGGGTCTGATTAAGAGGGAGAAGAATAATACCATACCCATGCTTAATGCCTTAAAAGAGGGAGGACTTGAGGGAATCGCCAAAAATCTATTTAATTCCTTCGAAGAGTTAATCATTAAAAAATATCGGGAAATTGGAGAAATTAAAGATAGATTAATAGAAGAGGGTGCTTTGGGCGCTCTTATGTCCGGCAGCGGTCCTACAGTTTTTGGAATAGCCCAAAACAAAGAACAGGTCTTAAAGATTTACGAAAAATTAAAATTGGAATATAAATCAATCTGGGCAGTGCATACAATTTAGTCGTTAGTCGTTAGTGAATAGTGAATAGTAAAGAAAAAAAAAGAAGTCAGGAGCCAGAAGCAAGAATAAGATCGTATTGTGTTTAGTAGAGGCACAGCGTGCTGTGTCTTCTTGTACTAACGACTATTAAAGAGGAGAGATTATGCGAATAGGTTTTGGATATGATGTCCATCCTTTAGTTTTGGGGAGAAAATTAATTTTAGGAGGAGAGGTCATTCCGTACCAAAAGGGTTTGGATGGGTATTCAGACGCCGATGTCTTAATTCATTCCCTGATAGATGCTTTATTAGGGGCAGCAGGAGACGGAGATATCGGCCAGCATTTTCCGGATAATGATGAAGAATATAAAGATATTTCCAGTCTAAGGTTATTGGAAAATATTTATGAAATATTAAAAAGAAAGAAGCTTACCATAAACAATATAGATGTTTCCGTAGTATTAGAAGAACCACGAATTACGCCTTTTATTGTGAGCATGAAAAATAATATAGCTCGAGTTTTAAAAATATCCTCTGAAAGGGTGAACATTAAAGCTACAACTAATGAGAAGATGGGTTTTGTCGGCAGAAGAGAGGGTGCGGCTTCTTATTGTGTGGTTAGTCTAAGTGATTAAACAGATGGGAATTGTATATCGTATATCGTATGTCGTATATTGTGAAGAAAATAGAAGTCAGGAACCAGAATCTAAAAAACAGAATTGATAAGATTATATAGAGTTTAGCATTTGGTGTATAAGTTCATTACGAAATACGATATACAATATACGATATACGAGTAAAAAAAGGGGGAGAAGAAGAGTAATTATGAAAAAGGAAGAAGAAGTAAGAGATAAGAAAACAGAAAAAGACGAAGAGATAAAAGAGAAAAAAACGCAGAAAGAGGAAAAAGAAGGAATAAAAGAGAAAGCTAAAAAAGAAGAAAAAAAACAAGAAGAAGGTTTTAAAGAACCCGATTTACCTGTTCTTTTTGTTTGGTTTATAAGTATGTTGAGCGGAAAAGCCTGGGAGTATTTGGGTCTCATCATGAATTCCGAGACCAAGGAAATGAATAAAGATTTAAAAAAAGCTAAAATTGCCATAGATACTGTGGCATTTTTATATGATCAGATTAAAGATGATTTAAACCCGGAAGATTTTAAGCGGATCGAAAATTTACTGGCAAATTTAAGAATGAATTATGTGGAGAAGTTGAAAGAATCATAAGATACTTCCAATTCGTAGGACAGGCGTCTCGCCTGTCTAAAAGAAGGAATATTAACAAGAGAAAAGCGGGGAGGGTGCAAGAATAATGGAAAAATATTTTCACAAAACCGGATTAAGTTTGTTGGTCCTATTTTTAATCTTAATTTTGAGCACTACAATAATTTATGCTCAAGATTATCAGACCTATTATAAAAATGGGTATGTATATTTCTCTCAGGAAAAATATGAGATGGCCGAGAAAAATTATAAAAAAGCTATAGAACTGAATCCAGATTTCGAGGATGCCCACTACTGGTTGGGGAAAGTATATCAACAGACCGGTGCTTATAGTCAGGCTGTAGAACAATGGAAAGAAGTTTTAAGAATTAACCCCGGAAATCAATATGCCTTTCGGAATTTAATAGACAGTTTTAAGAGCTCCTCCCGGGTTCAGTCAGATAAAGCAAATGATTTTTTGGATGAAGGAATTAAGATAATTGGAAATCCGGAAGAATATCTTTTTAAAGCAAATGCCCCTTCTGTAGATAGTTTATTGAGTGCCATTCCTTATTTTAAAAGAGCAGCCAGTATAGAATCGAATTTATTGGAAGCTTTTTACTGGATGGGTGACACTTATCGAGTTTTAGGGGAGAAGAGTACCCGACAGTTTAATCCTTTAGCTATGGAAAGTTATATAAAAGTTATCAATATAGAGGAAGCTGCTAATCCAATATCTTTTGATCATCCTTCAGCATATTGGCGTTCTTACGTGCAATTAGCCAAAATATATCGTTCTTTGGGGTTGAAAGATAGAGAAGAAAAATTGTGGCTTCAGTTGGAAAAAGCAAAATCCCTCCCCTATAAACAGGTTTTAGAAAGAAAAGGGTATTTTGGTTTTGGCTATCCTTATCGAATAGAAGTTTACTTTAAAGATGGAGATAAAATAGAGAACTGGAGTTATCCGGAGAAGGAAATCATTTTTACAGTAATAAATGGAGAAGTAGAGGGCGAAAAAAAGAAAGAACCCGAACAAAGTGAAATAGAAACAAAAACTGATAATCCATAACTAAAAACTTGCATCTAAAGCTAACGACTATTCACTAACGACTAAACGACTAAAAGAGGGGTGAAGAATAAATCTTAAAGGAAAAAGCAAGCATCAAACGTTTAGGAATAATGGGTGGAGTATTTGACCCCATACATTATGGACATTTATTTACAGCTGAAGAAGCAAGAGTTGAATTTAAATTAGATAAAGTAATATTTGTTCCCTGTCGCCAGCCTGCCCACAAAAGAGCAAATGATATATCTGCCCCTGAAGATAGATATTTAATGACTGTACTGGCCATTACTAATAACCAATTTTTTGAGGTATCCAAAGTTGAACTCAATAGGCCGGGACCTTCTTATTCTATAGATACTATCAAAGAATTTTTAAAAAAATATAACCATGGTGTGAAAATATTTTTTATTACCGGTGCCGATGCTTTTTTAGAGGTAGATTCCTGGTATAAAAGTGATAAATTAATTAGACTTTGTCAGTTTGTGGCTGCAACCAGACCAGGATATGATTTGAATAAATTAGACCAGAAATTTAAAAAAATTATTAAAATTATGGAAATTCCTGCCTTATCTATATCTTCTACTGATATCAGAAGAAGAGTGAGAGAGGGGAAAAGCATAAAATATTTACTCTCCCAAGAAGTGGAAGAATATATCGACAAAAAAGGATTATATCGTAAAATGTAACATTTAGTGCCTGGCGCAAAATGTTACATTTTATACCAGGGACATCTTAAGACAAGAGATAGGTGATGAGAGTGGATATCGATTTAATAAAATTAAAATTAAAAGAGATGCTGGGTGAAGAGAGATTAGAACACTCGGTTAATACTTCTAAAATTGCCCGTAAATTGGCTATAAAGTATAATTATAATGCGGATAAAGCCGAAGTTGCCGGATTATTGCATGATTGTGCCAAAGATTTAGATTATCAAACTTTGGAAAAGATGGTTTTAGAATATAATATCCAACTTGATGAAATTGTTCAAAAAATTCCTAAATTATTACACCCTCTGGTAGGGATAGTGATTGCAAAAAAGGAATTTAACATTCAAGATCCTGTTATTTTAAAAGCAATAAAAACACATAGTACCGGTGCAGCTCAAATGTCCCTTTTAGATAAGATAATTTATCTAAGTGATAAAATTGAACCTTTAAGGAATATGAACGGCGTGGAAGAAGTAAGAAAAATGGCAGAAATAGATTTAGATAGAGCAGTCTTAATGGCCCTGGATAAAGGATTACTCTACCTGATAAATAAAAATTTATTAATTCATCCAATTTCTATTGAAGCCAGGAACAATATCCTGCGCAAGGTGGTTTTTGTTTAATGTATGAAAATAATTTAAGGAAAAGCATAAGAAGGAATAAAAAAAGAGAGTTAAAAAAGAAAAAAGAAAAAAAAATAATCTTGATTATGCTTTCTGTCCTATTATTAGCTGGCCTATTTTTTTTATTAGAATATTTTGGGATATTTCCCTTCAGCTCTGACATAATGTCTTACAATCGAGTGAATATCTTAATTGTGGGCTGTGATGAGATTGAAAACCATGGGCGTGCGGATACTATTGTTTTTTTAAGCATTTCTCCAAAGACTAAAGATGCCCTTATCCTGTCCATTCCCAGAGATATCAGGGTGGAAATTCCAGGAAGAGGAATGGACAAAATAAATCATGCCTATGCTTTTGGAGGCGAAAGCTTGCTATCTGAAACTGTCAGTTCTTTTTTGGATGTACCGATTCATTTTTATGCAGTGGCAGATTTTAACGGATTTGTTTATATTATTGATGAGTTAGGCGGGGTAGAGATTGATGTAGAAAAAGAGATGTATTATGTGGATAAGGCAGGAGGGGTGGAAATAAATCTTCACCCGGGGAAGCAAATATTAGATGGGGAAAAAGCCTTGCAATACATAAGATTCAGATACGATAGATTGGGAGATTTAGGCCGAATAAAAAGGCAGCAAAAATTAGCCTTAGTCGTAATAAAAAAAATGATAAGCTTTGATTCTATAATTAAAATTCCCCAGATATCTGAAGGGATGAAAGGATATATAGAGACTAATATAGATGCACGAGATACTGTTGCCTTAGCTAATTTGTTCAGAGGCGTAAATCAAGAAAAGTTTAGGGTTGAAACCGTTCAGGGCAACCCAGTTTACATTGAAGGAATTAGCTATTTAGAACCAAACGTGAAAGAAGTACAGCAAAGAGTGAAATCACTGATCCATGGTAACGAATAGCGGGATGAAAGTCGAAGTTTTAACCAGACTAATTTAGATTTAGTTATAATATTGGGAAAGGATATGACAAATTAGTCATTAGTCGATAGTGAATAGTCGTTAGTAGGATAGGCGTCTCGCCTGTCTATTAGTCAACTAACGACTAAATAAATATATCGTTTTTAGCGTATAATGTTTAGTAGAAAAGCGAAAAACCATAATTCAAAACTTGAAACTTTTTTATACAAAGTATTGTTTTTAATGTAGGGGTCGAATTTATTCGACCCGTGTTTTGCGGGTTTAATAAATCAAGCCCTTACACCAAATTCGGAGTTTGCTATGACAGAGTGCATGATAAATTAATAACTGACAACGGTATTTAATACTAACGACTATTCACTAACGACTAACGACCAATTAAAAAGAGGTGATGTTTTGAATAAAAATTCATTAGCTATTGCAAAAATAGCTGTAGCTGCTGCCGAAGATAAAAAAGCAAAAGACACAGTAATATTAAACCTAAGCAAACTGACTCTAATTGCTGATTATTTTGTAATCACCAGCGGTGATTCCGAACCTCAATTAAAGGCAATAAGCATTTTTATTATGAGGAAATTAAGAGAAAATAAAATTAGATTATTACATTATGAAGGCAAGCCTGGGACAGGATGGATATTGTTAGATTACGGTGATGTGATAGTTCATATATTTTCTAAAGAGAAAAGGGATTTTTATGACCTGGAATATATTTGGCAGGAAGCAAAGAAAATTCGTTTATTAAAAAGAAAGAAAATATTAAAGGAGGAAAAGTAATGAGTGCGAGTGAAGAAGGTAAGGGAAATTGGTTTTTCGGATTAATCATATTAACGGTTGGTATCATATTTATAGTTGAAAATTTCACTGAATTAGAAATATGGGGAAGAGTATGGAATCTGTGGCCGGTAATTTTACTTATTTGGGGAATTAAAGAAATTTGGCAAAATAAATCCATTTTTTTTGGGGTAATGTTAATAGCTTTAGGAACCATCTTTTTAGCTAAATATTTTTTCGGTTTTGAAGTATCAGAAAATATCTGGAAATATTGGCCAATATTAATCATTGCCCTGGGAATCGATCAAATTTTTAAATCTTTGGGAGGAGTTAGAGCTAAAACTAAGAGGAAAGTAAAAGAAGAAGAAATATAATTACTTTTTGTCTACTTCTTGTTGCTGTCGTCCTTTCTTGTTTTTTACTCTTTTAATTTCTACCAAAAGGACTATAGCTCCGATACACAAATTAAAGTAAAAGACTATAAATCTCCAAGTCCCTACAAAGAGACCTAGAAGGTGAAGAGGAACAAAGAAAGAAAATAATGAGGCAAAACCTGCTTCTGCTGTCCCGCTGCCGCCCGGAGTAGGCATAAAAGGTAAAATAAAATAGAATATAACTTGCATTACTAATACATGGGAGAAATTAAAATGTAGGTTAAATCCCCAAAGAAGCAGGGGGGCTACCAAGAAAAAAGTGCCCCAATAGATAATTGTATAGAGGGTAGATAATAGTAGTTTAATCCAATTTTCTTTTAGTAAAGAAAAATTCTTGTGAAATTCTTTGATTTCCAGGATTACTCTATTGAATAAGTGTGATATTTGTTCTTTTCTTGAAAACTTCGAGATGCAGGGTAAATGTTGAATTTTAGATATTATTCCTGACATCTTCTCGGGGTATTTTACTGCCAAGATAAATAAAAAGAGAAGAAACAGAGAAATTAAGATAGCTCCGTTGATAAGGATGGCAGAACGAATAGTGTAATTAGTCATTGTTCTTTTAAAGGTAAAAAAGATGATAGGGGTAAAAATGGTAAAAACTATGGTCTTAGTCAGAGGCATAATAGTGGCAGCCATAGTAGCCTTACCTAAAGTCATGTTATTTTTTATATCTTTATTAAATAGATATAGTTGAGCGGGTAGGGTACCGGAGAAGAAAGGGGTTACACCACCGGCAAAGTTACTAATATAGTACACTTTTAAGGCTTCGGTAAAAGTAATATTTTCATTAACTGTTTCTACGGTCATTTTTATTCTAAGAGCATCTATCACTGCAATAAATACCATTAGAACAAAAGCTAAGAAGAGGTATTTTTTATTCACATAAGATAAACTTATCCAGGTATCCTGGTTAGTAGTAACAAAAATAATAATTAAGGCAGTTATGGTACCGATAAATATAGAAATACCCAATCCTTTAAGTAATCTTTTTTTATCTAAAATCAATTCATCCAAAAAGTTATTCACTCCTTGATTAGTTGTTAGTGAATAGTGAATAGTCGTTAGCATTAAATATAGGTTTTTATTTTTTAGTTTATAGTTTACATATAAGAAAAATCGGTTTATAATTCATTGCAAGAGTGTATGATAATACACAATCCATACAAACTCTGAGCCCTCTATAGTCTTACAACTTGTAAACTGGAACCTACGAATTAGAGTATAACATATTTTTATTTGCAATTTACATAAAAGCTATTTTTTAAAGAAACACATTATTAAATAACAAGATATTATTTGAAATCGAAAATTATTAAAAAGTTTGCAGATTGGAATATTACAGGATAAAGATATTAATTTAATTGTATAGGAATTTCCTTTTTTGCAAATCTATTGTAGATTAAATACTTATGTTTAAACGCTCTAATTGCGTATCTTGCATTTTATAATTAATACTAACGACTATTCACTATTCACTAACGACTAATTTGGCAGAAAGGAAGAAACAGTAATGAAAGGAACCATAGTAAATGTAATTGCCATTTTTTTAGGGTGTTCAGTGGGACTTATTTTAAAGAGTAAGTTTCCTGAAAAGATTGGGAAGATTGTCATGCAAGCCTTGGGATTAGCTGCCTTATTAATTGGTGCACAGATGGCTCTCAAAACCAACAATATTTTATTGGTAATCTTTTCCCTGGTAATTGGTGGAGTTATTGGTGAAACCATAGGTATCGAAGAAGGCTTGGAAAGATTTGGAGAAAAAGTTAAGCAAAAATTTAAAAGTAATGATACCTCAGAAAGATTTGTAGAGGGGTTTGTAACTGCCAGCTTGTTATATTGTGTGGGGTCTATGGCAATAATGGGTGCCCTCAAAGAAGGATTAAGCGGTAACCCGGATATATTTTATGCTAAATCATTGATGGATGGTGTTACTTCTCTTGCCTTTACTGCTGCCATGGGAATAGGAGTATTGTTTTCGGTAATTCCGGTTTTTTTATATCAGGGAGGAATTACTCTGCTGTCCCTATTGATTAAAGACTTCCTTTCTCCTGAGATAATAAACGAGATGACTGCAGTGGGAGGAATTTTAATATTAGGAATAGGCTTTGGATTATTGGAAATAAAGAAGATTAAGGTAGGAAATCTATTACCTGCCATCCTGGCCGCCGCTCTTTTAGCAGCATTTTTTAACTAAAAGACCTGACAGAAAAGAGCCCCTTGGTATGGTTTTGCAAAGTTAAATCTGGTAAATTTGTATCATGGTAAATTCGCTTCATTGATTAGTGGATTGTTTAGTTGTATAATTTAAGTATTAACTATTAATTTAAAGTATTGGAGATTGTACAAGATGCAAAAAAAGACTATTAAAGATTTGAATAAAAATCAATTAGAAGGTAAAAGGGTTCTGGTAAGAGTTGATTTTAATGTTCCTCTAAACGAAAAATTAGAGATTACTGATGATACGAGAATAAAAGCAGCCCTTCCCACTATTAAATATTTAACTTCTCATCAGGCGAAAGTAATTTTGATGAGCCATTTAGGTCGTCCCAAAGGGAAAGCGGTTGAGAAATTAAGATTAGACCCGGTGGCCAAAAGATTGAGCGAATTATTGGGACAGGAAGTTAAAAAACTTAATGATTGTATCGGAGAAGAGGTAGGAAAAATTGTTTCAAATATGGAAAAGGGTGAAATTGTCTTATTGGAAAATCTAAGATTTCATCCGGAAGAGGAAAAAAATGATTACGAATTTTCTAAAAAATTAGCCAATTTAGCTGATATTTTTGTGAATGATGCCTTTGGCACAGCTCATCGAGCTCATGCTTCTACTGTTGGTGTGGCCAGGATGTTGCCATCTTGTGCCGGGTTTTTAATGGCCAAAGAAATAGAAGTATTGAGCGATTTATTAGAGAATCCCAAGAGACCTTTTGTGGTAATATTGGGAGGAGCTAAGGTATCCGGAAAAATAGATGTTGTTCAGAATTTATTAAATATTGCAGATAGAATATTGATTGCCGGTGGAATGAGCTATACCTGTTACGCTGCTTTAGGGTATAAGGTAAGCAATCTGCTATTAGAAGAGTATGATTTAGGAATAGTTAAGAAAATGTTAAAGAAAGCTGAAGAACAGGGGAATAAAATACTTTTACCGATTGATTTAGTAGTGGCCAAAGAAGCGTCAGAAAAAGCAGAGAGTAAAGTGGTAGAAATAAAGGATATACCTGAGGATGTAATAGGAGTAGACTTGGGGGATAAATCTATAGCCATATTTGAAAAAGAGATTAAAAAGGCAAGGACTGTATTCTGGAATGGGCCAGTGGGAGTATTTGAAATAAAAAAATATGCTAAAGGGACCAATAGAATAGCAAAAACATTAGCAGATATGCAGGGGAAGGCGGTAACTATAATTGGCGGCGGAGATTCTATTGCTGCAATCGAAAATGCAGGGTTAGCAGAGATGATGACTCATATTTCTACCGGCGGAGGAGCTTCTTTGGAATTTTTAGGTGGGAAAAAACTTCCTGGTATAGAGATTTTACCAGAAAAATAAAAATTTATTTTAATCAAAATTAGGGGGAACGGTTTTTAATTTATCTTTAAGAATCGTTCCCTGATTCGTTAAGGGAAAATTTTATAATTTTTTTCGCCATCCTTTGCCAGTGAGTTCCTCTCCAGTAATATTTTTTACAAGAAGGACAATAAACAAACTTCTTTTGAGTTAAAAATACATAAGGAGGTACATGGGTTTTAACTTCTTTTTTATCGATATCTTTGGTGGGGGTGTTACATAGAGAACAACGAGAAAATATTTTTGCATTAAGCTCAATTTCTAATTTTAACCCCTTTATTATCCCTGCTAACTGCTCTTCCCAGTGGTCACCTTTAATAAACAAGAAATCACAGATATTTCGTCTTTTAATCAGATTAGCGTCTCTGGTGAGCAGTATTCTTCCTTCTTGCCGTGCAGTTAGGATGAGAGATAAATCATTATCGAAGGAAGGATAAGCGGTATCGTAGCCTAAGATGCGCAGCCATTTAACTAATTTACCCAACATTCTGTCAGCTAAAAATTTTATTTCTTCTTCTTTTTTTTCTTCTATATTACTATTTCCCCTCATTTTTCTATATTAAACTTATTCTTAGAATATTTAACTTTTCTTTTTTAATTTATTTGTCATATGATTATAAATTAACTAAAAAATTATCTCTAAATTATTATACCACGCTATTATTTAGTTAGCCAGTTAATTAGCCGTTAGTGAATAGTGAATAGTCGTTAGTATGAAATACAAGTTATCAGTTGACAGTTTTCAGTTTACAGGTGTCGGTTATCATTATTCAGCTAAAAGCTAAAAACGAAAAGCGAAAAACCATAGTTCAAAACTCAAAACTTTTTCTCACTATTAAATTTTAAATTTTGAGCTATGGCTTTGCGTTTTGCGCTTTTCGTTTTTCGCTATATACTATACGCTAAACGCTGTCTTTCTTCACGTAATACGTAATACGATATACGAGAGAGCTTGACAACTCGGGAATTTAGTTATATTATTTATATACCCCCATAGGGTATCATATAAACACAGGATAAATTGTCACCATTATGAATGATTCAGGTTTTAATCAACTGGAAAAAATAAAAATATTAAGTCGATTAAAAAGGATAGAAGGTCAGATCAGAGGTATCCAGGGGATGATTATTGAAGGAAGACCATGTTCAGATATTATGGTTCAAATGACAGCGGCTAAATCAGCTCTTAATCAAGTAAGCAAATTAATTTTAGAAAACCATGTTAATTTCTGGTTTGATTCATCTGTTTCTTCTGATGATATTTCTCAGGAGATGATTGCCGAGGTAATGGACCTGATATTGAAATTTATAAAATAAGAAATAAGTACTTGGAGTGCCTAAATATAGAATTTGGGAACCTATAACCAGGAGATAGGATAAAACGGAGATGATTGAAAGAACAGTTATTCCTGATTCAGCGAGCTATGTTAGTGTAAACTTTTTCTATCTTTTCTTTCGCTTTCTTAACTCGATACTCTATTGAATTCATTGACAATTATTTATATTATAAATTATAATTTAATGGGATTTAAGAAAGTGGGAAACAATAAGAAACATTATTGGAGGATAAATTAGATATAAATGTTATGCCAAATATGCAAGAAAAAAGAAGCTGCTATAACTTTCACTAAAGTCGTTGGAGGGCAAAAAACAGAGATTCATCTTTGCAAAGATTGCGCCTCTATCTTTAGTGATAAATTTTCCATATTTCCTCTTCCCCAGTTTGACATTAATGATTTATTGGCCGGCCTGTTAAATGCTATAGATCTTTACCATAAAGAGGAAGGGGTTATTCCGGGTAAAAAAATAGAGTGCAGTAATTGCCATTTGACCTATGATGAGTTTAAACAATCTGGAAAATTAGGCTGTAGCGTCTGTTATCGCGATTTCAGAGAACAATTGACCCCTCTTTTAAGAAGGTTGCATGGAAATAGTGAACATGTGGGGAAAATACCGCGGCAATCTAAGAGTAAATTGAATAAAATTAGGAAAATCAAACAACTCAGGAAGGAATTACAAGAACTGGTATTACAGGAAGAGTACGAGAAGGCAGCAAAGACAAGAGATGAGATATTGAAGCTTGAAGGAGTATTAAAGAAAAAAAATGCAAAATAAAGATAAAAGTATAATATTACAAAATCTAAAAGAATCTTCAACTGAATGGATTGACGGGCAAGGCCCTTTATCGGATATAGTAATAAGTTCGAGAATTAGATTGGCACGAAATGTTGAAGGAATTCCTTTTTCGCCACGAGCTGAGCAAGCGGAATTAAAAAATATATTTGAGCTAAGCCGGCAGATTGTAGAAGAAGATTCTCTTTTTAAGGATTCTAATTTACTTTTATTGGATGAATTAACTCCCCTGGAAAGTCAATTTTTAGTGGAAAAACATCTAATTAGCATTTATCACGCTCAAGAGAAACACCCTTACCGAGGGTGTGTTTTTAATCAAAAAGAGACATTAAGTGTCATGGTTAACGAAGAAGACCATTTTCGAATTCAATATTTACTTTCAGGGTTGCAATTAAATAATATTTGGAAACTTATTAGTGATATTGACGATGAAATTGAAAAAAAGGTAACTTATGCCTTTAGCGAAAAAGAAGGATATTTAACTTCCTGCCCTACCAATGTAGGAACCGGGATGAGGGCTTCAATCATGTTACACCTGCCGGCTCTGGCAATGGTAAACGGTATAAATGATATATTAAAAGCCATATCTAAAATAGGTTATGTAGTTAGAGGATTTTATGGAGAAGGAACCGAAGTAATGGGAAATTTATTTCAGGTTTCAAACCAAATTACTTTAGGTCTTTCAGAAGAAGAGATTATTGACAATTTGGAAAAGGTTAATCAACAGATAATAAACAAGGAGCAGAAGGTAAGGAAAGAGCTATTATCTAATTCTAAAAGTCAGTTGGAAGATCAAGCATGGAGAGCTTATGGCATCTTAAGTAGTGCCCGGATCATATCTTCAACGGAAGCAATGGAACTGTTGTCTAAATTAAGGTTCGGAGTAGGTTTAGGGATAATTCCCTACCCTGATTTAGGGGCTTTAAACAAATTGATGTTACTAATACAACCAGCTTATTTGCAAATGTTAACTGGCAAAGGTTTAGATCCTTTTAGCCGGGATTTGCAAAGAGCGGTGTTGATTAGAAATGAGATTAATCATTAGTGAATAGTATATAATAATAAAACGAAAAATGAAAAGCGCAAAATGCAAAACTATAACTCAAAATTAAAAATTGAGAGAAAAAGTTTTGAATTTTGAATTATGGTTTTTCGCTTTAAGTTTTTAGCTTAATAAAGAGATTGCCACGCTCCGATAAATCGGAGCTCGCAATGACTATTTATACTAACGACTATTCACTATTCACTAATGACTATATTAATTGGTCAATTGGTCAATCGGGGAATTGGCTAATTGCCAAATTATTATTAATTATCTAATCAGGTAGTTTAAAATTATTTACTAAAACGGAAGGATGTGTATAAAGATTGTTTAAAAGATATACCGAAAAAGCAAAGAGGGCTATAATGATAGCTCAAGAAGAAGCGATAAACCTAAATCATGACTACATAGGGACTGAGCATATTCTTATTGGTTTAATAAAAGAAGAAGAAGGAGTTGCCTCCCAGGTTTTAAGACAATTGGGGGTAAATGTAGATAAAGTAGTGGAAGAGGTAGAGCGATTAGTTGGAAAAGGTGAGTATCAGCAAGTAGGTGAGATTGCTTTTACTCCTCGAGCGAAAAAAGTTTTAGAAATAGCCTCTCAAGAGGCAAGTCAATTAAAAAATAACTATATTGACACCGAACACATATTGTTAGGGTTAATAAAAGAAGGAAGCGGAGTAGCGGTTAGAATTTTAGCAGACCTGGGTATTAATCTGGATAATGTTTATTCTGAAATTATGAAAGTTCTAATGGAGGGTGAGGCTCAAGGTTTTCCATCTGCTCCAGGAAAAAGAACAACGAAGACTCCTGCTTTAGATGAATTTGGAAGAGATTTAATTAAATTAGCCCAAGAAGATAAATTGGATCCGGTTATTGGCAGGAGCACGGAAATTCAAAGAGTGATACAAATTTTAAGTAGAAGAAAGAAAAACAATCCCTGTATAATAGGAGAGGCCGGGGTAGGCAAGACGGCTATTGTAGAAGGTTTGGCTCAGAAGATAACTAATAATGATGTTCCGGAGATATTAAAAGAAAAAAGAATTATCTGCCTTGACCTAGCTTTAATTGTTGCTGGTACTAAATACCGAGGTGAATTTGAAAAGAGATTAAAGAAGATTGTTAAAGAAGTTCAGGAATCAAATGATGTTATATTATTTATTGATGAAATACATACCCTGGTAGGAGCCGGCGCAGCTGAAGGAGCAATAGACGCTTCTAATATATTAAAGCCTGCTTTAGCAAGGGGCGAGCTTCAAGTTATTGGTGCAACTACTGCCGATGAATACCGCAAGTATATTGAAAAAGATGCTGCTTTAGAGCGAAGATTTCAACCTATTTATATATCCGAACCTTCAATAGAAGAGACTGTTATGATATTGCAAGGACTTAAGGACAAGTATGAAGCCCATCATAAAATAAAAATTACCGATCAAGCATTAGAGGCAGCAGCACATTTGTCAGCTCGTTATGTTTCGGGTAGATTTTTACCGGATAAGGCTATCGATTTGGTAGACGAGGCGGCTTCCAGGATTAAATTACAAAACACTATTTTTCCACCCGACCTGAAAGAAGTAGAAATGAAATTAAATAAAATAAAGAAAGAAAAGGAATCAGCAGTAAAATTGCAAGAATTTGAAAAAGCAGCCCAATTAAGAGAAAAAGAAAAAAAGTTAGAAGCTGAACTCCAAAAGATGAAAGAAAAATGGGAGACCAGAAGAATGGTTAGTAAAGTGGAAGTTACCGAAGAAGATATTGCAGAAATTGTATCCAGCTGGACCGGGATTCCAATTTTTTCTCTTAAAGAGGGAGAGGCACAAAAACTACTTAGAATGGAGGAGGAATTACATAAAAGGATAATTGGACAGGATGAACCTATAATATCTATTTCTAAAGCCATAAGAAGAGCTCGAGCTGGGATGAAAAGCCCCAAACGTCCCATTGGCTCTTTTATATTTTTGGGACCTACCGGAGTAGGCAAAACAGAATTAGCCCGTACTTTAGCAGAATTTCTTTTTGGTGATGAAAATGCATTGATAAGTTTAGATATGTCAGAATATATGGAAAAATTTGCTGTTTCTCGATTAATTGGAGCTCCCCCTGGTTATGTGGGGTATGAGGAGGGAGGTCAATTAACTGAAAAAGTTAGAAGAAAACCTTATTCGGTAATTCTATTAGACGAGATAGAAAAAGCACACCCCGATGTCTTTAATATATTACTACAAATATTTGAAGATGGTAGATTGACTGATTCCCAGGGGAGAGTAGTAGATTTTAAAAATACAGTTATTATTATGACTTCTAATGTTGGGGCTACCCTGATTAAAAAAGAAGCCACTTTAGGATTTCGGGGGACCAATGAACCTGAAGAGATTTCCTATAAAGAGATAAAAAATAGAGTAATGGGAGAGTTGAATAAAACCTTCCGACCGGAATTTTTAAATAGAATTGATGAGGTAATAGTCTTTAAATCCCTTATTAAGGAGGAAATTAAAAAAATAGCCAGTCTAATAATAAACAATGAAGTAAAAAAATTATTAGAAGAGCGAAAGATTGGCCTGGAAACAACAGAGGAAATTAAAGAATTATTGACTAAAGAGGGTTATGATTCTAATTTTGGAGCTCGTCCTTTAAGGCGGACCATTGAAAGATTGATAGAAAATCCTATTTCTGAAAAGTTATTGGCTGGTGAATTTGAAGAAGGGGATTGTATATTAATTAAGGCAAAGGACGGGAAAATAATGTTTTCTAAAAAGAAAAAATGACCAGATTAAGGTAGAGGAGCTAAAATGGGTAAAGAAGAAAAAGCTTTTTTTCGGTGCCAGCAATGTGGCTATGAATCTTCCAGGTGGTTGGGGCGTTGTCCCGATTGTGGAGGATGGAATACTTTAATTGAAGAAGTATTTAGAGAAGAGAAAAAATATTCTCTTCATCCTGAAGGGCATTCTATACCTTTACCCATTAGTAAAATTGAGATAGAAGAAAGTAAATCGAGATATAGAACAGAAATTTCGGAGTTTGATAGAGTATTAGGCGGGGGAATTGTCCCTGGTTCCCTAATTTTAGTTGGGGGAGAACCGGGCATTGGAAAATCTACTCTTCTTTTACAAATAGCCAATTCCTTGAGCAGTAACTGTGGGGTAATATTATATATTTCGGCAGAAGAATCACTTTATCAGATTAAATTAAGAGCTACCCGATTAGGTGTTCTTGCGGAAAGGCTTTTTTTAGTTTCTGAAACCGATATAGAAGTTATAAAAAAACATATCAGTGAAATTAAACCAAAAGTGGTTATTGTAGATTCTATTCAAACTATTAATGATTACGAGATTAGTTCCTCACCGGGAAGCATTAGTCAGGTAAGAGAATGTACTGCTCAATTAATGCGTTTAGCCAAGAGTAAAGAAATTTCTATCTTTATTATTGGACATGTAACTAAAGGAGGAATACTAGCAGGGCCTAAAGTTCTTGAACATATTGTAGACACTGTTCTCTATCTGGAGGGTGAACAATACAATATTTACCGGATACTTCGTTCTACAAAGAATAGATTTGGTTCTACCAATGAATTGGGGATATTTAAAATGGGAGAAAAAGGCTTAATAGAAGTATTAAATCCTTCTGAATTGCTTCTTTCAGAAAAACCTTCTCATGTTTCTGGTTCAGTGGTGGCAGCTACCTTTGAAGGTAGCAGGCCATTATTGGTAGAGATGCAAGCGTTGGTGAGTTATAGCAGCCTGGGTATACCTCGAAGGATGACTACCGGCGTAGACTATAATCGGGTTTTACTAATTCTGGCGGTTCTCGAAAAAAGAGTGGGATATTCCTTACACTCTCAAGATGTTCATGTAAATATTGCTGGTGGGATAAAGGTATTAGAACCGGCCTTAGATTTGGCTATTATTACGGCTATAGCTTCAAGCTTTAAGGACGTGCCGATTGATCCAGCTACGGTTATATTTGGAGAAGTAGGGCTGGCTGGAGAAGTTAGGATGGTGAATCAGGTAGAAAAACGGATACAGGAAGTATTTAAAATGGGCTTTAAAAGATGCATTCTTCCAAAAAGCAATTTAAAGAGTTTAAACAATTTTT
>Ga0154857_1071_pt1 | contig 20589 bp, 16 predicted proteins | sample Rifle2008BG19ft_FD_105829 | JGI IMG/M metagenome (GOLD analysis project Ga0154857, IMG submission 105829) | Candidatus Atribacteria bacterium RBG_19FT_COMBO_35_14
CAATACGTAAAACAAAAGTTCCATTATAATGTCTGGCATAAAGCCAATTAAATAAAGCCGTTCGGGCTCCTCCAATATGTAAATAACCAGTTGGACTGGGGGCAAATCTAACCCGTAATTTTTTGTCTTCCATTCTTTCTCCACCCTTAATTAGTCGTTAGTGAATAGTCGTTAGTATATAGTATTTAATAGAGAATAAGATTTCTACTATATCTCTCTAAACTTGTAGGATATAATATTCTGACTATTAATTATTATTTTTCTACCAATCAGAATCACTAAATGCACTATTTTTTATAAGAAACAACATTATTATAATATAAAAATTAGGATAACACAATTTAAAGTTTTATTTAACTAATTCGGATACCGGGACTATTTCTATACCAGCTTTAATCAATTCAGGAATCATCCTCTTCAATACATAAAAGGTATTTATGCGGCTATGACCAATAGCAATAGCCTCTCCTTCTCTCAAGGCTATTTTTTGAACCTCTAACATCTGCCCTTTAATATATTCCATATCATTCTCATTATCTAAAAAAACTGATCTTACTGCCGTCTTAACTCCCATTTCTTGAGCAACTTGGTAAGCAATAGAATTCTTACTAGTCATACTATCTATGAAAAATAAATTATATCCTTTAATCTCTTCTAAAACTATCTCCATTATTTCTCTATTTTCGGTAATCTTTGAGCCCATATGATTATTAACCCCCATAATATAAGGGAAGTTTAAAATACAGTCTCTGACAACTTGTCTGATTTCTTCTTCCGACATATAAGATTTAATAGCGCCAGGTCCGGGGTTAGCAGAAGAATTACTGGGTTCCATGGGTAGATGTAATATAATTTCCTGATTATTTTTTCTGCCTTCTTCTGCAATAAATTCAGAATACTGGAGAAAAGGCAGTATAGATAGTGTCACGGGAAATTCCAATTCTATCATTTTCTTCGCCACTTCTCTTTCATATCCTAAATCGTCTATTATAAAAGCTGCTTTAGGTGAAAAGTTTATCTCTTCCTCTGAAGAGGTTAAATCATCAATGATTGAATCTGTATATTGTTCGCTGTCATAAGTATTTTCTTCAGATTCCCTTAATTCTAACTCTATTTCATTGGCAGTGGCTGGGTTGGCATTTTGGGTATCATAGAGGCTATTTTCTTCCTTAATAGACTTATTGAATAAATTAGAAATACTAAAAGCTATGACCAAAATAATTACTAAAGTAATAATATTTATAATTTCTCTTTGGCTTTTTTTCAAAATAAAATTCCTTTCATCTTAGCCTACAGGGCAGACACAAGGTCTGCCCCTACGACCATTCACTATTCACTAACGACTATTCACTAATGACTAATTTATTTCCTCTTCCAATAACTGTATCGCCTTATTTAATTGCATATCCTGTTCATCGTCTTCTACTGATTCTACTAATATATCCGGTTCAATTCCGATATGATTTATAGAACGCTCGTTAGGGGTAAAATATTCAGAAGTAGTAACAGCAACTCCTGAGCCATTATTAAGATTAAAAACTTGCTGAACTACTCCCTTGCCAAATGTTTTTTCCCCCAACAACTTACCTCTTCCAGAATCCTGAATTGCACCAGCTACAATTTCCGAAGCACTCGCACTACCCTTATTAACCAATACGAATAAAGGCCATTCGGGATATTTGTTCCCTTTGGATTCTATAGTAGCTACTATCCCATCTCTATCCTTGATATGAACAATCGGTCCTTCTTTTATAAATTTACTGGCTACCTCTACGGCACTATCTAATAATCCTCCCGGATTATTGCGTAAATCGAGAATAACCCCATGAATATCACTATCTTTTTTAAATTCATTTAAGACTTCTTCTAATTCAGGTTTAGTATTCACATTAAAAGTAGTAATTCGGATATAGGCAAGGTTATTATTCTTACCCATTACTTCCTTTTTTACTGCTTTAACTTCGATTATATCCCGGATTATGGTAATTCCTAAAAGTTCCTCTACGTTTTCTCTCTTAATTCCTAAAGTAACTTCGGTTCCTTTCTCTCCCCTTAAAATATCAACGGCTTCATCTAAACCCATTCCTTCTGTTGGTTTTCCATCAATCTCTATTATCTTATCTCCTGCTTTTATTCCTGCTCTATAAGCTGGAGTATCTTCAATGGGAGAAATTATAATTAGTTGATCATCTTTCATAGAGATAATTATCCCTAACCCTCCAAAACGACCTAAAAATATATCTTCCTGCTCTCTTTTAAGTGTTTGAGTGTCCATATAACGAGTATAAGGGTCATCAAGGGCTTTAAGCATACCTTTTATAGCCCCCTGAATAACTATATCTAAATCTATGTCTTTCTTTATGTATTCAAACCTTACCAAATTTAAAGCTTTAAAGAAAGGCTCTAAGTTGTCAAATAACATTTCTTCATTAGTCTGGTCATTTGCCCTAACATTATAAAATAGCAATCCGCCTATTATAGAAGCCAAAACGAAAATAGAAATTAAGGTAATTATTTTATTACTTTTTATCTTTATCAAAATTTTCACCGTCCAATTTTTAGAATGTTTATATTTATAGCCAATTCATAGGGTCAGTGGGTTTACCTTCTACCCTAACTTCAAAATGCAGCCTGGTGGAAGAAACGCCGCCACTATCACCCACCTGACCTATAGATTGTCCCTTTTTTATTTTATCCCCAATGCCTATTAAAATTTTAGAAAGGTGGGCATACAGAGTAGTAATCCTTCCTCCATGATCAATAATTATTATCTGTCCATACCCCTTTATACTTCCAGTATAAATTACCTCTCCCGAACCGGCTGCATGAACTACCTGTCCAAGGGGAGCACTAATATCTATTCCAGAATTAAAGGTATCGGCATTAAAATCAGTATTTTTTTGTCTTCCATACTCAGAAATTAATTTACCCTGAATAGGTAAAGCAAAAATTCCCTTTTTGGGTTGTAGAGTAATCATTGGGACTTCCTTCTGGGAAGCCTTCTTAGAATCCTCTTCCTGCTGTTTATAAATTCTTTCTATTATATTCTTTATTTCTTGAGAAGATTGCTCTAACTCTTTTAACGATTTTAGGTATGTTTCTTTTTGAGAGCCTATTTGATTAATTATGGACTTTTTGGCTTTAATAGAAAATTCAATATTTTCTTTCTCTTTCTCTACTGCTTTTTTTAACAAACTTAATATCTCTTCCCGGTTCTCCAGGTTTATTTTATTATTCTCTACCTTTTTCATCTGCTGGCGAATATCATTAATCTCTTCAGCATCTAAAGACAAAATATTTTTTATATATCTGAAACGAGTAAGAAAATCAGAAAAGCTTACACTATTGAATAAAATTTCCAGGTAACTAGTTAGATTGTGTTTATATATCTCCCTTAATCTGCTTTCTAATAGCTTAGTCTTTTCCTTCAGCTTTTCTTTTTCAATAACAACTTTATCTTCTGCTGCTTTTATCTCTTTTTGAGCAAACGCTAAATCTTTTTCTATAGTTTGCAATTCTTTCTCTGCATCCCGTAAAAGTATTTCAATTTTATGAAGTGTTTCTAAATGACCAATTTCTTTTTTTTGTAAATTGTCAATTTCCTCTTTAACACTTTTAATCTGTTGTTCTATCTTTTTTAATCTCTGATTTTCCTCGTTTATCTTTTGACTGTTGTCTCCACTGCTATCACCATAGCTAAAAAGCACAACAAATAAGATGAAGGTTAAAATCAATATTAAAATAGAAAATATTTTCTTATTTATTAAAACTAATTTCTTTTCATACATTTAAATATTTTCCTACTGAAAACATGCTCCCTAAAACTCCCACTAAACTCCCTAACAGTACAATGGCTATACCTATGGGTAACAAATCTACCTTATCCACCACCAATGGCAAAAAAGGAATGGCTTGATGTACTTTATTTATTGCAAAAAAATAAAAATTATATAAAATTATTGTGGAAAGAACGCTTGAGATAAAGCCCTGCAAAAAGCCCTCAATTATAAAGGGGGACTTAACAAACCAAGAAGTAGCTCCAACTAAGCTCATTATTTCAATTTCATTTCTTCTGGCATATACAGTGATTTTTATTATATTAGAGATAATCAAAATAGAAGAAAAAACCAGAAGGGCTAATATTAACATTCCCGCTCTCCTAAATATATAAGTAAAATTTAACAATCTTTCAGCTATTTCCCGGCCATACTCAACTTCTTCCACTTTTATAAATTTAGTTACCTGATTAGCAATTTGCTCAATCGTTTTAGGATCTTTTATCTGTATCTCAAAAGAAGCAGGAAGCGGGTTTTTTTCAATAGCACTTAGTATATCTTTTAGCTCTCCCAAATCTTTTGATAAACGCTGGTAAGCCTCCTCCTTAGATACAAATTTTACTTCTTTTATCCCGGTTATAGAATTAAGGTTATTGGTTAAAGTGCTTAACTCGGCCTGAGAAATATTATCTTCTAAATAAACTATAATCTCTAATTGAGATTCTAAATTCTCTAAAAAAAGATTTAAATTTACAGATATTAATAGAAAGAAACCAACAATAAGTAAAATTGTAGTGATGCTTAATATTGCTGCTATACTCATTAAAGTACTTCTTCTAAAACTGAGTAATGCTTCTCTAAAATAAAATCCCATATTCTCAAAAATCATCTTAATATATCCCTCTTTGGGTATCTTCTATTATTCGTCCCCGCTCCAGCCTCACTACCCGCTTCTTAGCTTTATCTACCATAAGTTTATCATGGGAAGCCATTATAATAGTAGTCCCCCGTATGTTTATATGAAATAGAAGTTTCATAATCTCCCAGGAAGTGTAAGGATCTAAATTGCCAGTTGGTTCATCGGTAAGTAATATTAATGGTTCGTTAGCAATAGCCCGGGCAATACATAATTTTTGCTGCTCTCCCCCAGATAATAAATGTGGTTTTATCTTCCTTTTGTTTTCCAGTCCTACTAAATTAAGGACCTTCTTAACTTGCTGCCTTATCTCAAAATTAGTTGCTCCAACCGCCTTTAAGCCAAAGGAAATATTTTCACATACCATTCTATCATACAGTAATTTAAAATCTTGAAAGACAATGCCTATATTCCGTCTCAGATAAGGTATGTAACCGGGTTTTAGTCGAGCTATATTTATCCCATCGACAATTACTTGCCCTTTGGTAGGAACAATCCCTCGGTAAATCAATTTTAAAAAAGTGCTCTTCCCTGCCCCGGTAGCACCTACTAAAAAAACAAATTCACCCTTTTTTATATGGATATTGATATCTCGTAAGGCCTGAATTTTATTGGGATAATTTTTATCTACGTGAAACATTCTAATCATATTAAAGAGTACCTCAAAAGTTATGGTTTTAAAAATTTATAAACTAACTCATTATTAGCAAGAGCTTTTTCTTCTAATTTTTTTACTTTTTTGAGTAAAATGTCTTTTATTTTATCATTATTTTCTTTAACATATTCTATCTTTTCTTGAATATTTTTTAAAGAGATACCTTCATCTATTTCTAACAGCAATTCAGGTAATCCCAAATCTTCTACAAAATATTTCACTTTAGGATCATAGTTTAAAGCTATAAAAGGAATATTAGCCATACTGGAAAATATAATTGAATGAAGTCTCACCCCTACCAACAAAGATAATCGAGACAGAACAGAAAGTAATTCTTCAGGCTCAAGTTTTATTTTTAATACCTCAGCCTTATTCTTCATTAAAGACAATATTTCTTCACTTAAATGCACATCTTCATCATATTTAAAAGGGAAAAAAATAATTCTTGCCTTGTAATTTTCAATTAAATAATCAGCTGCCTGGGCAAATATTCTTTTCGAATCTGACCTATTGCCTTGATATTCTCTAACCGAAACCCCGATTAAGAGACGATTATCTGGATTAATCATTTCCTGAATATAAGGATAATTATCTATAGTATGGTTAATATTTTTTTTCTTCAACAAAAAAACGGGATCAGAATTCACATATATTGATGGTTTCACCACTCCTAAATTTTTTAGTAATTTTTTAGAGGAGTTGTCTCTTACAGTAATTAAATCAACACTATTTAAAATCCACTTCATTAACTTTTTGTTAATCTGCTTATTTACCGGACCGATACCCTGGGCATAAATCATAACCGGTACTTTGACTATTTTTGCTAGCAATATCAACCCCAAGTAATATAATATGCTCCAGCCTTTTCCGGTTGAATCTTGGAGCAATCCCCCACCCCCGCTAATAAAAAGATTAACATTTCGTAAACAACATATAATGCTAATGAGGTGCAGCCGGTTTATGGCTTTTACCTGATAAGTTCGTGAGGTCTGCAACGGATCATGGGAAAGAACTGTTATTTTTATTTGAGGTATCTTTTCTTTAAAGGCTCCAACCATAGATTTAAGAATAGCTTCATCTCCGGTATTATCAAAACCAAAATAACCGGAAATCATTATCTTTACCATGGTTTTAGACTTTTTCTTCATTAATTTTTTTCCTAAATATTTTTACCAGGTAATAAAATATAATAACTACTATCAATCCCAGTACCAGGCCCAACCATAATCCATTAAAGGTGCGTAACATTGAAAATAAAAAGGGAGTGTGAATATGACAGAAGGTATTAATTAAAGTAACCGGACCTATAGTCCCAATAATAATTATCGGAATCTTAAATTCTTTTATTTTTAAGTAATTCATACTTATCGCCAATAATAGAGCGGGATAACCGATTAAAAACTCTTTATTTCGGGGTCGGGCAATTAAAGTCTTTTCTAAGAAGATTCTTATCTTCTCCTCAATACTCAAAACAGGGAGAAAAGAAAAATTCCCTGAACGAGAGATATAGATTACCAAAAATAACGCAAAGAAAACCATTATAATTACATGTTCAATCAGGATGGGCTTCTTGATATTTTCCAAAATCATCAATTTTCCCTTATTCACCTTTAACCACATTATAGCCAGGACTAAAAGAAGCGGAAGCAGATAAGAAATCTTTATTCCGCTAAACTGTTCTATCCCCAACATAAATTTATTATTGCTTAATAAAGCTGTTATTAACAGAGCACCGGATAAAGTAATTAAAATTATCCTGAAAAATCCGGATAAAACCTTTTTTATCATCTCATTAAAACTGGGATTATTTTTAGAAAAATCTTGGGCATCTTTAAATTTAGAATTATTATTTTCCAAAAAATACCTTTCGTTATAAATGATTGCCAAAGTGGGGAATATTAGGGCTGTTAGCAAGGCCATCAGCTTTATTAAAAACATTTCTCGATTTAAAAAGAGGAGGAGTAGAGAAAATAAGATTGCTAAAAGTAACAGAGAATATTCTTGGTATTTTTTTAGATTGAAAAGATTTTTTAAGAGGATTAACCCCCCGGAAATAACTCCCAGGATTAATAAAAGAATAAATATTTTTGGTTCTTGGTAGGAAGTAGAAAGAATACTGGCTCTTCCTGTCTTAAAACCACTATTTTTCAACTCTTCTTTTATAGTTGTAATATAAGCTAAATTTTCCTCGATAAGATCAGAATTAGATTTCATAAAAGGTTTAATATAAAAAATCCTCACCTTTCTTTCTTTAGCTGCCCTAATCCATCTTTCTGTGGCTTTCTGTTTAGAAATAATGTCCATTTCTTCTTTGGTAATGCTATGAACTCTGACTGCTAATTCGCTAACTTGATGAGCGACTGTTTCAATCCCTTTTTGACCAGCAAATTCAATAATTCCGAAGGAATATTCTTTTATTTTTAGAAGTTCTGCGGTATGAATTAAGTTTTCTTCTGAAGGGTAACCTAAAACCGATTCCCCCTCAAAAATCATTCCCGAAATCTTTCCGGCTTTATCACTTTCTTTAAACTTAAACTCTACATCTTCCTTATTAATTTGAGGAAAATTTTTAAGACGTAAAATGACCTGAAAGCCCAAATTTCTTACCAACTCGATATCTTCTTCTGAAAACCCTAAACCTAAATCAGCAAGTTTTTCTTCACTCCCTTTCACTTTTAAACCTATATAAGAAAGAAAACCAAGGTCTCTTACTAAATCTTCGCCTAAATGTCTTTGTAGATTTTCCTTTATACGAAGATAATCATTTTTATCTTTAAATATGATATAAGCTTCTCCCGGCGAAGACTGATATTTTTCAAAAGGAGCGATTGATTTTAAGAAGAAATTTAAATTATTAAGCTCTTTATTAGAAAAATAGAGTATCTTTCCAGAAAAAACGAGATTTTCCAGGGTATCTTCATGAATGGCTATAGAATTAATCCCGGAGTATTTTATTTTAGCTAATAGTTCAATTTCATCATGGCCTTCCTGATAAGATAATTCTCGTAATTCATTCAGGCTCATTACCAATTCTACTTGTTTAAAATTACTCTCCAAGCGGGAACGATTAAAAGTAATAATCCCGGCAACTATTAAAGCGACAATAATAAAAAAAATCAAAATCGAATAAGATTTTTTAAACACAATAATATTTCCTTTTCCTTCACTTAATATTTGGTAAACTGAAATTATTTTAGCATATTTGTAATAAGAAGTAAAAAATCAATTGGTAAAATATCGAATATATAGTATCAAGTATCAAGTATCAAGTTAAGAAAGAGAAAGAAAAGATAGAAAAAAGCAGCGTTCTTCTTTTTATTTAACTATCCCACTAAAGTTTACACTATCATTGGTAAATTTCTTAAAATTAGCAATTAATTAATGCAACAATTGACCAATACGAATTTTATTTTAACAAAGCTAACATTACTCCAGCAGCAACTGCGGTTCCAATTACTCCGGCTACATTAGGTCCCATGGCATGCATCAATAAAAAGTTACTCGGATTTGCTTCTTGACCTACTTTCTGGGCTACTCTGGCAGCCATAGGCACAGCAGACACCCCGGCGGCGCCAATCAAAGGATTAATATTTCCCCCGGTAATTTTATTTAATAATTTAGCAAATAAAACTCCCCCGGCGGTGCCAAAAGCAAAGGCAAATAAACCTAAGATAATTATTTTAATAGTATTAAAGGTCAAAAAGTATTCAGCTTGCATAGTAGCTCCTACACAGACAGATAAAAATATGGTGACGATATTGATTAATTCATTTTGAGCAGTTTTAGATAATCTGTCCACTACTAAACTTTCTCTAAATAAGTTTCCCAACATTAACATCCCGATAATGGGGGCCGAAGCTGGCAATAAAAGGCCGATTAAAACAGTCGAAATAATGGGGAAGAGTATCCTCTCTGACCGAGATACTGGCCTTAGTTGCTTCATCACTATTTTTCTTTCCTCTATGGTAGTTAATAATTTCATTATGGGAGGCTGAATTATAGGAACCAATGACATATAAGAATATGCCGCTACCGCTACAGCTCCCAATAATTGAGGAGCCATTTTAACGGTAAGATAGATTGCGGTTGGTCCATCTGCACCGCCAATAATTCCAATAGAAGCTGCTTCCTGAATAGTAAATCCCAAAAGCGTTGCCCCAACTAAAGCTACAAATACACCTACTTGAGCAGCAGCACCCAAAAGGAAGGTTATCGGATTGGCTAATAAAGGACCGAAGTCAGTCATTGCTCCAATCCCCATAAATATTAATAAAGGGTATACTTCATGTCTTATTCCCCACGAAATAAAATATAAAAGACCGCCCTCTTCCATTATTCCGGTTATGGGTAAGTTTACTAATATTGCTCCAAAGCCGATAGGTACAAGAAGTAAGGGTTCACATTTCTTTGCTATGGCAAAATACAATAATACTCCTCCCACAATAAGCATTATTACATTACCAAGAGTAAGTTCAGCAAATCCTGAAAGGGTAAATAAGGAAAGGATTTTCATCAAAAGATCCATTTAAATTCTCCTTTCTATTCTAACCTATAACCATTAAGACATCGCCAGTATCCACCATATCATTTGCGGCTACATTTATTTTTTTTATGTTTCCGGAAGCATTGGCAACAATTTCATTTTCCATCTTCATTGCTTCCAAGATCAATAAAGTATCTCCATCTTTTACAATATCTCCTTCGGATACCTTTAGCTGAAGTATTTTACCAGGCATAGGTGCAACTATTTCTTCTCCGGCCACTGCTGCAGTCGGTGTTTTGGCAGGAGCTGGATTAGATGAGGACTTAACTACTTTTTGACTTACCGATTCTTCTTTTACTTTAGTTACAACCGGTTGGGGAACAGAAATAGTTCCCGCTGATGATTCATTTCCTCCTACTTCTTCTACTTCTACTTCATATGCTTTACCGTCTACTTTAATTAGAAATTTTCTCATTTTATTTACTCTTCTCCTTTTTCTTCAATATTAATATTAATTATCTTTTTTCTAACATTAATTCTTGTCTCCCTATAGCAGCCCAGGGAGTAATCAAAGATGTTTGATATTTTTTAATACTCAGTATTTTAAATTTACTTTTCGGTTTTTCTAAACAAGCAGCTACCGCTGCAGTAATTAATGCTACTAATTTGCCTTCAACTTCTTCATTTTCTTTTATTGAAGTAATGCATGATGCCGGTGGAGTAACCTTAACTTCCTTAGATATTTTTTTTCCTTCTTTAATCCCTACAATATTTTTTAAGAATACCATGACTAAAGCTAATCCTCCCAGTATTAAAAATACAAAAGTCATATCTATAACTGCTACTTGTATAGCTCCTTTGATTCCTTCAAACATATTTATTCTATCCTCCTTCTTATTTGTCAGTTAGTCGTTAGTTGAATAGTATTTAGTTGAAAGCGAAAAGCTAAAATAAAAGTTTAAACTTAAAACTTTCTTTGTATTGTTTGTTGTAGGGGTCGAATTTATTCGACCCGAATTATTTTGATAATTTTCTTGCGGGCTTGATAAATCAATCCCATATTTCTGTTATTTTCAGATTTTTATGTCATTCCCGCGGAAGCGGGAATCTATTCTTCTTCTTTTCCCGGTATCTGTGGGCACGATTCATCGTGCCCCTACGTCATATATATTTCTCGATATAATCTTAATTCTTCACTTATTCTTTCTTTCTTCCTTCCTTCCTTCCTTGCTATTCACCAACGACTATTCACTATATACTAATTTATACTGGGAAATTACCGTGTTTCTTCGCTGGTCTACTTTCTCTTTTTGTAGATAGCATCTCAAAAGTTGTTATAAGACGAGGTCTGGTTTCCCGAGGGTCAATAACCATATCAACATAACCTCGTTTGGCTGCTTCATAGGGGTTAGAAAATTTTTGTTGAAATTCATCAATCTTCTCTTGACGTACCTTTTCGGGATTATCTGCTTGTACTATCTCTTTTCTAAAGATAATATTTGCTGCTCCTTGAGAGCCCATTACAGCAATTTCCGCTGTAGGCCAGGCAATGACCTGGTCTGCTCTTAAATCCCTGCTACACATTGCTAAATAAGCTCCTCCATAAGATTTTCGAACGATTAAAGTTACTTTGGGAACAGTAGCTTCAGAATAAGCATATAACAATTTTGCTCCATGTCGGATAATTCCCCCATACTCTTGCGCAGTCCCTGGTAAAAATCCCGGAACGTCTACCAAAGTTAAAATAGGAATATTAAAAGCATCACAAAATCTGATAAAACGAGCAGCTTTATCAGAAGCATCAATATCTAAACAGCCCGCTAAGACTTTTGGCTGGTTAGCGATTATGCCTATAGATTGACCATTTAATCTAGCAAATCCGGTAAGCATGTTAGTTGCAAAATAAGAATGAGATTCAAAAAAATCTCCTTCATCTACAATATATCTTATTACATCTTTCATCTCATAAGGTTTATTGGGATCTGTAGGTACGATGTTTAAAAGAGACTCTTCCATCCGATCAGGATCATCATTACATTCCATTTGGGGAGTATTTTCCATATTATTAGAGGGTAAATAATTGATTAATTTTCTTACCATTTGGTAGACTTCTTCTTCGTTCTCAGCAGCAAAATGAGCCACTCCACTCTTCCTATTATGAGTCATAGCTCCCCCTAATTTCTCGGAAGTAACTACTTCTCCGGTAACTGCTTTAATTACATCTGGTCCGGTAATATGCATTATACCCACATTCTTTACCATGAATACAAAATCCATTATCGCAGGAGAGTAGACTGCTCCTCCGGCAGCTGGACCAGCAATAATAGAAATTTGAGGAATTACTCCGGAAGCAATAGTATTGCGATAAAATATTTGACCATAACCGCTTAGAGAATCTACTCCTTCTTGAATACGGGCTCCACCAGAATCATTTATCCCGATACATGGTGCACCCATTTTCATAGCCATATCCATTACCTTACATATCTTCTTAGCGTGCATTTCTCCCAATGAACCGCCAATAACGGTAAAATCCTGAGCAAAAACATAAATCAGTCTTCCATCGATAGTTCCATAACCGGTTACAACTCCCTCTCCGGGCGTCTCCACTTCATCCATACCAAAATTGTTACATCTGTGCTCAACTAAAATATCGAGTTCTACAAAGCTATCTTTATCTAAAAGAAGATCGATCCTTTCCCGCGCAGTAAGTTTGCCTTTTTCATGTTGAGCTTTTATCCTTTTCTCTCCTCCGCCTGCCTTTACTTTTTCTTCTCTTTCTCTTAAATTTTTCATTAACTCATCAATTGATAATTTCATTAATTTATCTATACCGCCTTTCTCTGGTCTTTTCATAAGTAATCAAGTATCCAGAATCCAGGAGTCAGAAGAATTTTTAATACACCTTCCGGATTCTGACTACTGACTTCTATTTTTTCTATTCATTTCTTTCGCTTAGTTCAATAAGAATGCCATTAGTATCCTTGGGATGTAAGAAGGCTATTTTAGCTCCGCCTGCTCCATACCTCGGCTTTTCGTCAATTAACCTAACTCCTTCCTTTTTTAATTTTTCTACTGCTTTCTCGATATTATCAACTCGAAAGGCAATGTGTTGAATCCCTTCACCTTTCTTCTCAATAAATCTAGCAATTGGACCCTCAGGCGAAGTGGATTCTAACAGTTCTAATTCACTATCTCCTAAGGGTAAAAAAGCAACTTTAACTTTCTGTTCTTCTACAATCTCTTCGCCAGCAACTTTCAACCCCAGTACCTTGCTAAAAAGCTCACTGGTTTTTTTAATACTTCTTACTGCGATTCCAATATGATCAATCTTTTCTATCATTTTTTATATCTCCCTGTGTATAAGAATGCACTAACACACTTGACAATTTCTCTACAGCAGTATAAGGATCTTCTTCCCGTTTTACTATTTTATTTACTATCTTATTTAAAAATCCGTTGTCAACAAAAGTTGAAAGTATTTCTTTCCATTGTCCCTGAATAAGGTCAAATATCTCTTTCTTGGCACTCTCCCGGCGTCTTTGTTCTAACTCCCCACTTTCCTTTAGATATTTGATATGTCGATCAATCTCTTCCAAAAGTTTTTTAATACCGACATTGTCTGTAGCTATAGTCTTTAGAACCGGAGGACGCCATCTGCTATTGTGGTTTAAATCTAACATCATTTCTACCTCAGTAGTTAAACGTTCGCAACCTTCTTTGTCGGCTTTGTTAATTACAAAAATATCCCCTATTTCCATTATTCCGGCTTTTATGATCTGGACATCATCTCCCATTCCCGGCATGCTTATCAGTACGACTGTATCAGCTACTTTAACTATATCAACTTCTGATTGACCTACGCCCACCGTTTCAATAATTATTATATCCTTACCCAGCGCATCTAATATCTTAACCGTTGCCTGGGTAGCTTGAGAAAGTCCCCCCAGATGCCCTCGAGTACTCATGCTTCTTATAAAAACACCTTTGTCTAAACTAAGATCCTGCATCCGAATTCTATCCCCCAACAATGCCCCGCCGGTAAATGGACTGGTCGGATCTATGGCAATGATTCCAACAGTTTTTCCCTGTTCTCGTAATATTTTAGTAATTTTATCAGTAACAGTACTTTTCCCTGAACCGGGAGGGCCAGTTATACCAATTACCAGGGCATTTCCGGTATAATTATAGAGTTTTTTTAAAATCTCTCGAGCTTGGTTAAAGTTATTTTCTACTAAAGTGATTAGTTTCGCAGCTGCTCTGCGATCACCATTGGTTATTTTTTCTACAATTTCCATTTCCATTTAACTTGCCCTTTTTTCGTATATCGTATATCGTATATCGCAAGAAAAATAAATCCAGATACATAAGTTTTAAATTTTTTAGTCTTTTTAGCTGTATTTATTGCTAAATACGATTCACGAAATACGAAATATGATTATTGTAGCTCTTGACTTCTCTCTTCTTCACGATATACGATATACTACATACGATATACGATATACGAAACAGTTATTTTACTTTCTCCCGAATAAACTTAATTATATCATGAGTATCAGTTCCCGGGGTGAATATTCCTTCTATACCCACTTTTTTTAATTCAGGAATATCTTCTTCAGGGATTACTCCTCCACCGATAACGACTATATCTTCAATATTATTTTCTTTTAGAAGTTCCATTACTTTGGGGAAAAGATGGGTATGGGCTCCTGATAAAATACTCAATCCAATAACATCTACATCTTCCTGGATAGCAGTTTCCACAATCTGCTCAGGGGTCTGCCGCAATCCAGTATAAATTACTTCCATCCCAGCATCCCTTAAAGCTCTTGCTACAACCTTTGCCCCTCGGTCATGACCATCAAGTCCGGGTTTAGCTATTAATACTCTAATTTTTTTTCCTTCCATTCTTTCATTCCTCCACTTTTTAAAGCTGTACAGACTCTTTATATTCACCAAAGACACTTCTTAACACATCACAAATCTCCCCCAATGTAGCATAAGATTTTACACAATCTAAGATTAAAGGCATTAAATTTGCATCTGTTTTAGCAGCCTTTTCCAGTGATTTTAAATTTTCTTTTACTTTATAGCTGCCTCTTTCCTCTTTTAACTTTTTAAGTTCCTCAATTTGCTTACGGCCAACTTCCGGATTAACCTTTAAAAGACCCTTTGGTGATCCTTCGTTTATCTTGAATTTATTGACACCTACTACTATCCTTTTACGCTCTTCAATATCTTTCTGGTATTGATAGGCACTATTTTGGATCTCCTGCTGGATAAATCCTTTTTCAATGGCTTGAGTAACGCCACCCAATTTATCAATTCTTTCAATATATTCTAAAGCCTTTTCTTCAATTTTATTAGTTAGGGTTTCTATATAGTAGGAGCCGGCTAAGGGGTCAACTGTTTCTGTTACCCCACTTTCATAAGCTAAAACTTGTTGAGTTCTAAGGGCAATCCTTACCGAATCTTCAGCAGGTAGAGCCAGAGCTTCATCTCTTGAATTGGTATGGAGAGATTGGGTGCCGCCTAATACTGCTGCTAAGGCTTGTATGGTAACTCGGACAATATTATTATCAGCTTGTTGAGCAGTTAAAGTGCAGCCGGCCGTCTGGGTATGAAATCTAAGCATCAAAGATTTTTTATTCTTAGCCCCAAATCTTTCTTTCATAATCTTAGCCCACAATCTTCGAGCTGCTCTAAATTTTGCCACTTCTTCTAATAAATCATTATGAGCATTAAAAAAGAAAGATAATCTTGGTGCGAAATCATCAACTTTTAATCCAATTTTTATTGCGGCATCTACATAAGTTATTCCATCTGCTAAGGTAAAGGCAACTTCTTGAATTGCTGTAGAACCTGCTTCTCTAATATGATAGCCGCTTATACTAATCGTGTTCCATAGAGGCATCTCTTTAAAGCAATATTCAAAAATATTAGTAATTAATCTCATTGAAGGAGCAGGAGGAAAAATATATGTTCCACGAGCAATGTATTCTTTTAATACATCATTCTGGATAGTTCCATTTAATTTATCGGGAGAGATTCCTTGTTTTTCTGCTACTGCTACGTACATGGCTAAAAGCACAGTTGCCGGAGCATTTATGGTCATTGAAGTACTTACTTTATCAAGGGGAATCCCATTAAATAATATCTCCATATCCTTTAAGGAATCTATTGCTACTCCTACTTTTCCCACTTCGCCTAATGACATAGTATGATCTGAATCATAGCCAATTTGTGTAGGCAGGTCAAAGGCAACGCTTAATCCGGTTTGTCCTTGATCTAATAGGTATTTATAACGCTTATTAGATTCTTCTGCTGTGCCAAAACCGGCATATTGACGCATAGTCCAAAATCGGCCTCGATACATAGTGGGTTGTACCCCACGGGTATATGGGTATTGCCCAGGGAAATTCAACTCTTTGTTATAGTCAGATCCTTCTAAATTTACAGGAGTATATAGACGCTCAACCTCTTTCCCTGAACCAGTAACAAATTTATCTTTTCTTTCAGAAAAATGTTCAAGAGTTTTCTGTACAACATTATTTTCCCATTCTTTCTTTAATTGTTTAATTTTTTTCATTTCTTCTTTATCAAACATCTTACACCTCTTAATATCGTATTTCGTATATCGTATTTCGTATATCGTTCATATTTATTTGGATAAACTTCTATGTCTATCTATTATTAAGGGTTTGATGAATAAAATCTCTGCCCACAACTCATCATATATCGTTATTTAATTCCAAATACTGGTTTCTAGCTCCCTACTACTATTCTTTTCACGATATACGATATACGAAATACGAAATACAAAATACAAAATTTAGTATTTTAAATTATAAACAAAAATATTGATTAAAATGACATTTATGCCGGTTATATATTCTAATTCCTTTTTGAGGCTTTTTTGAATTTTTAATCCAACTTGGGGAATATTTTCCCCATATCTGAGCACTAAACTAATATTTATTAGAATACCTTCTTCTTTAATACTGATTTGGGATTTACCCAGTTTTACAACTTCTTTGAAATCTTTAAGTATATAAATAATTATATCTAAGATTGCATTTTCAGATACATATAGTTTTCCAAAATAACTAAAAGGCGGTCTTACTATTACCCTCTCGCCAATTTTTTTATTACTATATCTACGTTTATAAAATATCTCTAATGATTCCAATATATTTACCGGGAATTTTCTCTGCACTTCAATTCCCGGTAAAGGGATAACATGTCTGCCCTCTTTTAGCCTAACGGATTTTGCTTCCTCAATTTCTTGGTCAGTGGAAATATCTTCAATCTTTAAAATTCTTTTAGGGGGTGGCAATTCTAAAGTTTTAATAATTTTATCAATCATCCTGACTGATGTTCCAATAACCAGTATTTTTACTGGTTTAGCTTTTTTTATTATCTCTATAACTTCATGAGCATGAGAAGGATCTTCGAAAATAGCTGTTCTAACAGCTTGAATTCTGTTCTTATCTTTTTTTGCAGAATGTCCGGCTAATATTTTATCTTTCCTTATTAAAAGACCATCATCAATTATATAATTTATATTGTATTTATGAGCAATTAATAAGGCCTTGTGACTCTTACCGGTTCCACTCTCTCCCATCAAAGCAAATATCTCCACTTTTAATTACCTTCTCCCCGTATAATTAGTATCGAGTATTGAGTATCGCGTATCGCGTTTGTTTCCCCCTCACCCTAACCCTCTCCCCCGAAGGGGAGAGGGAATAAGGAGGATGAATATATATTCTAAAATCTTTCTTGTAGGGGGCGGATTTATTCGCCCCGAGTTATTTGGTAATTTTTCAGGCGGGTTCGATAAATCGAACCCCTACAGCACAATATTTATTACGGGCAGACACAAGGTCTGCCCCTACTTTTCTCTCTCTTATTTTCTTAACCAGCTAACAGGTAACTAACTATTTCTTAACGAGATACGATTTTTAGCTTCTGGCTTCTATTTTTTTCACGATATACGATATACGATATACTATATACTATTTCTTAGCTTTTACCCAACCTCTACCTTCTACTGCTTTAGCTACACGCTGAATCGCGATCAAATAAGCAGCATCACGGGTATAGCATTTTTTCTCGATAGCTAAATCAGCTACTGCGTTGAAGGCATTAGTCATAATATGATTGAGTTTTTCTAAAACTTCATCTTTGGGCCAGTAGTAATTCATATTGTTCTGAACTTCTTCAAAATAAGAAACAGTTACCCCGCCAGCATTACAAATGAAGTCAGGAATCATATAGACACCTTTCGCTTTTAATACTTCATCTGCTTCTAAAGTAGTAGGAGTATTGGCTGCTTCTGCATAAATCTTAACTGTATCAAAATTAATATCATTTACATTATCTTGAGTAACTGCCTGCCCTAAAGCAGCGGGGATAATAACATTGACTTTTTTCTTTAACCAGGTGCCTCCGTCTTCTTGTTCCCAGCCAAAAGATCTGGCTTTTTCTGGATCGATAGTTCCGAATTTATCTAAAGTACCTGGAGCAAGTAAGTCTTTGGGGTCAATTCCTTTTTCGCAGCTGTAAGTATAGGCTTTTTTGCCTTTAGGATCCCAGCAAGATACAGCTAATACTTTGCCACCATATTGAACGAATTTTTCGCAAGTATATTGAGCAACATTACCTGCCCCTTGAATAGAGGCGGCAGCATCTTTAAAATCAATATCTAACCTCTTTAATGCTTCTCGAATACAATAAACCACACCATAACCAGTTGCCTCTGTTCTACCCAGTGAACCACCTACTCCCACTGCCTTACCAGTAACAAAGCCAGGTTTTCTGCATCGGGCAATAGTATCATATTCATCCATAATCCAGAGCATGTCCTGAGGATTAGTGCCTACATCTGGGGCAGGAACATCTATTTCCGGACCCACAATATCATATACTTTTCTAACCCAGCCTCGGCATAATCTTTCAGTCTCTCTGTCGGATAATTTTCTTGGATCTACAATAATTCCACCTTTGCCTCCACCTAAAGGAATATCCACCACCGCACATTTCCAGGCCATCATCATAGCTAATTGTTTTACCATATCAATGGTCTCATCTTCTGCAAAACGAAGACCACCTTTTGCGGGCCCACGAGCGGTAGAATGTTGAACTCTAAAACCGGTAAATGTCTTGGTGGTACCATTATCCATATCTATGGGAATGGTAAATTGTATAGCTCTTTCTGGCTCTCTCATAAATTCCCGTAAAGCAGGATCAAGATTAAGTAGTTCTGCATTATGATCAAATTGAGCTTGCACTAATTTAAAAGGGTTCATTTCTTTCGACATTTTTAAAAGTCCTCCTAAATAATTATTTAATATTTTAATCTAACTTAGACATGATTTAAAAAACTTCAAATTCCTAATTTTCTTTCTAGTCTATTTCCTACCTCTCCTTTTTAGAATAATTCATATTATTTATTTATTTTTTCTCAAGCTTTTACTCAAAACAAGATAATCATTAATTCCCCGAGCTGCTACTTTACCATCGCCTACTGCCGAGATGACTGTAGCTGAACCTCTGACAATATCTCCTCCGGCGAATATCCCTTCTTTGGTAGTACTTTTGGTGTGATTATCTATAATGAAATAACCCCACTGGTTAATCTCAACTCCGGCAGCGCTTCTAGCTACAATAGGATTGGCTTTAGTCCCAATGGCATCTATAACCATATCTACTTCGATTATAAAATTAGAACCGGAGATGGGGATAGGTCTTCTTCGACCCGAATCATCCGGTTCACCTAATTCCATCTTTAGACATTCCATTCCGATAACATTACCTTTATCATCACCCAATACTTTAACGGGAAGAGTAAGAAAATGAAAGATGATCCCCTCTTCTTCAGCATGATGGACTTCCTCTGCCCGGGCTGGAACTTCTTTTCGGGATCTGCGATAGACAATGTAGGATTTTTCAGCTCCCAATCTTAAGGCCGTACGGGCTGAATCCATAGCTACATTTCCTGCTCCGATAGTAGCTGCCATTTTGCCTATCTTAATGGGGGTATCATATTCGGGGAAGAGATAGGCTTTCATCAAATTGGAACGGGTAAGGAATTCATTTGCTGAATAAACATCATTTAAGTTCTCTCCGGGGATATTCATAAAACGGGGGGCTCCTGCTCCGTTGGCTAAGAAAATGGCATCAAATTCCTGAGTTAATTTATCTACACTTTTGGTAGTCCCCACTACAAAATCAGTGACTACTTTCACCCCTAATTTTTCAATTTCCTTTACTTCGTATTCTACTATCGATTTAGGGAGTCGGAATTCAGGAATACCGTAGACTAAGACTCCCCCGGTTTGGTGTAAGGCTTCAAAAATAGTAACTTCATATCCTAATTTAACTAAATCAGCGGCACAGGTAAGTCCGGCAGGACCAGAACCTACTATGGCTGCTCTTTGTTCTTTTTTACTAATCTTCGGTAGGTTTCCGTGAATATTATTTTCGCGAGCCCAATCAGCCACAAATCGTTCTAATCGACCGATAGCTATCGGTTTTCCCTGTTTTTCCAAGATGCAAACCTGCTGACACTGTTCTTCTTGAGGGCATACCCTTCCGGTTATCGCCGGAAGACTATCAGTCTGTAAGATTTCCAGATATGCTTCGGCAAAATTTTCCTCAACAATTTTTTTAATAAATTGAGGGATATTAATCTCCGCCGGGCAGCCTGGAACACATTTAGGATTTTTACACTGCAGGCATCTTTGAGCTTCATATATTG
>Ga0154857_1072_pt1 | contig 20573 bp, 19 predicted proteins | sample Rifle2008BG19ft_FD_105829 | JGI IMG/M metagenome (GOLD analysis project Ga0154857, IMG submission 105829) | Candidatus Atribacteria bacterium RBG_19FT_COMBO_35_14
GCCGGGGTTACACCAGAATACTTATTATTTCCGTGAGGTTTGTTTCCATAATTTTGAGTTGGGAAATCCCATAATGTTGTGGTTTCAAATATAGGTTCTTTATTTGCCATTTTTTAGTAGTCCTTTCAAATCTTCTATAAAATGTTCAAAGAGTTTGACTTTATTGCTTTCTTCAATTTCTTCTTCGGTTAAAATATAACTTCCATCTAAATCTACTTCCACAATAGCTCTCCCCTTTTTTGTTGGTTTCTTATAGGTTAGTGTTCTATCTTCATCTGGTGTAACAAAATAAACTCGGATATGTTTTGTGGCCTCATCTTGCAAGAGCTTAAGTTTCCAGTAACCAGTTTGAGCTATTCTCTCTCTCAAAGTTACTTTACTTGAAAGAACTACTAAAATTTTACAGCTGTCCGGATTATAAATAATAATATCTACATCGGGTAAATGTAGACCAAATTCCCCATAATCAATTACTAAATTTCTTTTAACTTTACTCAACTCTAAAGGCAAATTCACTGATCTTTCCAGTTTATTACCATTAACTACTTTCAATCCGAGATCTTCAACTTCTTCGGTAATAATAAATTGAATTAATTTTTCTAAATTTTTGCCTTTAAACGCCCTCCAACTTTGCTCATGATCTCCGACCAGAGTAGGATGTTTTGACCAATCCATTTTGTGAAATTCCTTTGCTTCTTTTAATAATTGTGAAATATGTTTGTACGTATTAGCACCAAATTGTTTTTTCTTTTGCAAATATAATTCTTTTAAATCTTCAAATTTCATATTTTTACTCCTTTAATCCTATTACGATATATTCTATAGGGTATGCCTCTGAGTTTGCATGGTGATTACTGGCAAATCTCCCGGTTTTTATATCTCTTTTTTGTGGTAATATTTTTGAGGGTATTTTTCTCTTAATTATTCTATCAATAATAAATCCTGAATATTGCAAGCTTTCCGCGAAGACTTCGGCATTTAAAATATCTACACCTTTCAAACAAGTATCACCAATTACATAGCAGCACCTTCCTCCGTTTTTTAAGATACGGTAACTTTCATTGAATACTTCTTGCATATCAATAAAAAAGGTACTGATTTCTTTTGCCATTTTTTTATTTTTTTCTTGCATTTTATTGACAATTTCTTGTGCTATATTACTTTTTAATTTTTTATTATTACTATGTTTGTGCGCAGAACCTATAAATTCTTTCCTATATTCAGTTAGACTATCTGCAAATTCTAACCAAATAGTGGAAAGCTGATGTAAATCTGCATACTCATAACTGGTTACATAAGGACTTGAACTAATTATTAAATCTACTTCATTGCTAGATGTGGGTTGAGTTTTTGCATCTTGTATTTTTATATTTAAGTAGTTTTTTATATTATTTTTTACTTTTAGGGGCACAGTCTGATAAAAACTATTATTCCCTCTTTGCATTTTTTTTAAATGTCTTCTTAATATAATATAGGGTTTGGTTGGTTTTTTCTTAAAATCTCTGGTGGGCTTTGTGCTTCCCTGAAGCCATATAGAACAATTTTTTAAAATGTGACTAAAGGCTATAAGAAAAAAATTCCGGATTGTTTTATCTTCTTCATCATAAATTGTTCTTAATATCATTCCTAATTCATTTTTATTTTGTTCATTAAACCAGTAATTAATCCGTTCTATATGTTTTTGGGGAATTAGATGTTCAATATTTGCACCAGGAAATAAATTCTGGGATTGGGAATCCGCTATAAATTCTAATTTTGCCAATAGGCTTTTTATTTTTTGATCAAGATAAGAAGGTTCTATTGGTGTAGATTTTACTTGGGTTATTAGAGAAGATATTTTGTTTATATCGGTACCACTACCGGTAAACCCTCTGGATATAGCAGTAACAATAGTAGTTCCGCATCCCATAAATGGATCGTCTATATGAGCATCTTCACTGGTTATATACTCATCAATTAATTTTTCAACGAGTTGGGGAATAAACTTTGCTGGATAACGGTGATAACTGTGCGTCCATTTTCCGGTATCAGAGGGTTTATATTCGGCGAAAGTCCAATCTTCATCTATACCTTTTTTTTTAAATAGATTCAATATTTCTTCTGGTGATTTGCTTTTTGTTTGTATTGTATTTATGTTGCAATTCTTTATAATATATTTTGTTGCCGTTTCTTTAATCTTTTGGGATGAAATCATGCAAGTTCTCCTAACATTTTTTTAATATTTATATTACCTTCATTTTTATCAGTTTACAATTTTAATTTTTTAATTTCAAGTTTTGAATCATATGTGATCAATCAATAATAGTTATTATCTTTTGCTTTTTCCATTCCTCCCATTCGAGGTTGGTTATCTCAGTTAACTGGATGAGGTCGAGGGATTCTTTAAATCCTCTCACTTCTCCCATTAAGGTAATTACTTTCTGGGTAATTCAGTAATATTTCTGATTTTTAAAATGCTTGAGTTTTTTATATAAAACATCATATTTTTATATTCGACAAAAGGTTCTGAAAGTCCTTCTTTTTTGGAAGAAAAGTTTTCAGTTATCAGTTTACAGTTTTTGGTTTTCAGTTAAGAAAACGGAGATTTTGGCGTCGCTACGCTTCTCGCAATAACAATCACCCCCACCTTAGTCCTCCCCCCTCAAGGGGGAGGGAACAAGGGAGCGGGAATAATATAAAAAAAAGTAAGGGCAGATACAAAGTCTGCCCTTATTAATGAATTTAATCGAGATAAATTAATTAGTTAAAGTTCAAATAAATTGATTAACCAATTTATCGATTAAAAATAATTTATCAATCTTCCGACGGGCTAATCTACCAATTAAACTATTTAGCTAGTTGAGATTACCGCACCTTGGCAAATCAGGGTTCACGATGACAGAACGGTTCGGATGAATCCGACCCCTACTTTTCAAATATTCTTTCTCAATTATTTTGATTGATCAAATTTACAATGACTTTAACGATAGTATCTTTTTCTTCTGCTCTACTTTCGGCAATCAATAAGGTCAAAGCTACCAGGGCATTGCCAGCAAGACGCTTACTACCATCTTCATTATATAAAATACCGTTCTCGTTTAAAAACCAGAGAAATAAAGAGGCAGCAATTCGCTTATTTCCATCTATAAAAGAATGATTCTTAACCACAAAGTATAAGAGAGGGGCAGTGTAAATCATATTCATCGAGCAAATGCAGGGCTTTTTGGTAATCAAGGATCACTTTTAACAATCCGGTAGCTTCGGTTGAATCTAAGGCTTTATTCTGCAGGAGTCTTTCCATAATTCTTGAGGTTTTTTGAAATTCTGCTAACTTCGCCCGATCTTCGCGCATTCTTTTTTCATTAATGGTGTAACCTTTGATTAAGTGTTCTTTTAAGACATGGGTAGCCCAGATACGGAATTGGGTGCCACGTTTGGAATTTACCCGGTAACCGACAGAGATAATTACATCCAGGTTATAAAATTTTATTTTACGTTTAACTTCCCTATTTCCTTCCATTTGAACTACCGAGGAATCCTCGGTAGTTGACTTTTCATCTAACTCTTTTGTAGAAAAAATATTCTTTATATGCAAACCGACAGTATCACTGTCTTTTTCAAATAAATTTGCCATTTCTTTTTGAGAAAGCCAAACGGTATCTTTTTTTAAATTGACTTCAAAGGTTTCTTTTCCATCCGGAGTGGTGTAGATGACTATTTCGTTATTTTCTGGCATTGATATTTTCCTTTTTTAATTATCGATACTATTTATAAATTATTTTACATTAGTAGGTTAGTATATATCTACATACTGTGCTACTTGTTAAAAGTCCTTCTTTTTTTTGAAGAAAAGTTTTCATTTCAGGGAATGGAGATTACCGCGTCGCTACACTTCTCGCAATGATAATCACCCCCACCTTAGTCCTCCCCCCTCAAGGGGGAGGGAATAAAGGAAAAGGGAATGACATATAAGAAGGAAGGGATTGCCACGCCCTGATAAATCAGGGATCGCAATGACAGTGGGAGAAGAGGGTCGAGATAAATTAATTAGTCAAAATTAATGTTTAAAGCATCTTGTACCGGTAAAGACCATGGCAAGATTATGTTCGTTGGCAGCTTCTATCACTTCCTCATCCCGCAACGACCCACCGGGTTGAATAATAGCAGTTACTCCCGCTTTGGCTGCCTCATCTATCCCGTCTCTAAAGGGGAAGAAGGCATCAGAAGCCAGATATGAGCCTTTGGAACGACCTTCTGATTTTCTGATGGCAATGAGAACCGAATCTACCCGACTCATCTGACCGGCACCGACACCTACCATCTGTTTATCCTTGGTTAAAACGATGGCATTCGATTTGACCTGTTTGACTGCCTTCCAGGCAAACAAGAGCTCTTCCAATTCTTTTTGATCTGGTTTTCTATTGGTGACTATTTTCAGGTCTTCTATGGTGATTTCCTTTATGTTTCTATCCTGAACCAGAAATCCGCCCGGTATTTTTTTAACATCTTTTACCTCGACATCTCTATTTTTTAAATCTCCCACTTTTATTAAGCGGCGATTCTGTTTCTGTCTTAAGATAGTTAGCGCTTCATCTTCAAAGTCCGGTGCCAGAACCGCCTCCACAAAATGAGTTTCATCAATTAAATCGGCCAAACTTGTTCCCACTACCCTATTGATACCAATAATGCTGCCATAGGCAGAAAGAGGGTCCCCCCGGTAAGCTTTTTGATAGGCCTCTTCAATAGTCGATGCGCTGGCCAAACCGCAGGGATTAGTGTGTTTTACAAAGACAACGGTAGGTTCCTGAAAATCTTTAACCATCTCCAGGACCGCTCCCAAATCTACTAAATTGTTAAAAGATAATTCTTTGCCACCTAACTGTATTGCATTTCCCAGATTGGGCTCTTCTACTGCTAATATTTCTTTGTAGAAAGAAGCAGATTGATGGGGATTTTCTCCATAACGCAGGTCTAGCACTTTTTCACCCAGTAAATTTAGAGTATGGGGAAAAGAAGCTGCTTCTTTGTACAAATTTTTTCTTAAATATTGGGAAATGATACTATCATAAAATGAAGTATGTTCAAATACTTCGGCCGCTAATCTCTTTTTAGTCTCCAAAGATATTTCTCCTTGATTTTTCTCTAATTCTTCTAAAATGATAAGATAATCCCGGGGATTTATTACTACAGCGACATCCTGATAGTTCTTGGCTGATGCGCGTAAAAGTGAAGGTCCCCCAATATCGATATTTTCGATAGCTTCTTCCAATTTTACCTCTTCTTTAGAAATAGTCTTTTGAAAAGGATATAAATTTACCACAACCAGGCCGATTGGCTCTATCTGCTGGGCTGCTATCTGCTCTTGATGCAGTGGATTATCGCTCCTGGCCAATAACCCTCCGAAAATCAAAGGATGAAGTGTCTTGACCCTGCCATCCAATATCTCCGGAAATTTGGTTACTTCGGAAATTAATTTTACTTTGATATGAGCATCTTTTAATAATCGAGCTGTCCCTCCGGTAGAAATAATTTCGATTCCTGATTTTTCCAAACCTTTAGCAAAATCAATAAGTCCTTCTTTATCGGATACGCTGATCAAAGCGCGTTTTATTTTGGCCATTTGTTTTTCTCCTTTCCTTCTTGCTTTCGTCATTAAATTAGAACTTAAATATTGTCCATTGTCTATTTAGGGATTACCCTGGATTCCCGCCTTCGCGGGAATGACATTTGTATTTTACTTTATCGCTTTTAAGGCAATATCTTTTCGATAATACATATCTTCAAAATACATTTCTTTTACTGCTTTATAGGCCCTTTCTTTTGCTTTAGAGATAGTGTCATCCCAGGCAGTTATCCCCAGGACTCTTCCTCCCGAAGTAATCACCTGATCATCTTGAAATTTGGTGCCGGCATGAAAGGCTATCATATTTTTCATTTTTTCCAATCTTTCCAAACCGCAAATCACTTTTCCTTTCTGATACTTTCCCGGATATCCTCCGGAAGCCACCACCACACATACTGCAGCATTATCTTCCCATTGGATATTGATTTTATGAAGCCTATCATCAATGACTGCATTTAATATATCGATTAAATCTGTTTTCAATCTCGGTAATACGACTTGAGTCTCCGGGTCACCAAAACGGGCATTAAATTCTAAAACTTTGGGACCTTCTTTGGTTAAGATCAATCCGGCATAAAGTACTCCTTTATACTCTTTTCCCTCTATCCGCAAACCTTTTACGGTTGGTTCTAAAATCTCTTCCAAAACTCTCTTTTTAAACTCATCAGAATAAAAGGGCACCGGGGAATAGGCCCCCATCCCCCCGGTATTGGGTCCCTGGTCGTGATCAAATATCTTTTTATGGTCCTGGGAGGAAACCATGGGTACCACCGTCTTCCCGTCACAAAATGCTAAAATCGATACCTCTTCTCCCTCTAAAAATTCCTCTACTACTACCTGCTTTCCCGCTTCTCCAAATTTTTTTTCCTCCATCAGTGTATCTAAAGCATCTCTCGCTTGAAGCAAATTTTTTACAATAAAAACCCCCTTACCGGCTGCCAATCCATCTGCCTTTATGACCAAAGGAAAGGTCTGTTTTTTTATATAATCGAGTGCCTTTTGGCTATTTTGAAAGACCTGGTAATTAGCTGTAGGAATGTTGTACTTTTTTAACAAAAACTTGCAAAATACTTTACTTGTTTCAATTTCCGCAGCCTCTTTGCTTGGACCGAATATCCTTAAACCCTGTTTATTAAATTCATTGACTATTCCCCGGGATAAAGGCAATTCCGGTCCCACTACCGTTAGATCAATCTTTTCTTTTTGGGTAAAATCAATTAATTTCTCTATGCTGTCTGCCTCAATATTGACACATTGGGCTAACTGGGAAATTCCGGCATTGCCCGGTGCGCAATACACTTGAGATGCTTTCGGACTTTGGGTAATCTTCCACACCAGAGTATGCTCTCTTCCTCCGCTGCCAATGACCAATACTTTCATTCTCGCCCTACCTCTATACAAATCTTATAAAAATGGTAATTATTTAATAAAAACTCTTCTTCCTTTAATAATTAATCTACCTTGAGAAAATAGCTGAATTGCCCGGGGATAAATTTGGTGTTCTTCTTTTAAGATTTTCTCTGCCAAAGATTCCTCCGTATCATCATCGCTCACTTCTACCGCCTTTTGCAGGATAATAGGACCGGAATCTACTCCTTTATCCACAAAGTGAACCGTACATCCGGAAACTTTTACGCCATATTCTACGGCTTGCTCCTGGGCGTGTAATCCCGGGAAAGAAGGGAGTAAGGCAGGATGAATATTCATTATCTTATTTTTATAGGTTCTGATAAAATAGGGGCTCAGAATTCTCATATACCCGGCCAGAACTACCAGTTCAATTTTTTTCTCTTTTAGGGTTTTAATTATCTCTTTATCGTAATCTTCTCTATTTTTAAATTCCTTAAAATGAATATACCGGGTAGCGATATGATGTTGTTGGGCTCTTTTTAGGGCATAAGCATCCGGATTATCGCTAATCACAACTTTAATTTCACCGGCAATTTTACCTTCTTCTATCGCCTCAATGATCGCCTGTAAATTTGTCCCTCTGCCGGAAGCCAATACTCCGATATTTATCATCACTTTCTCCTTAATGACAACTTTTGTGCCAGGCACCAAATTGGTCATTATAGAATAATTATCTGCTTATTTCCTTTTACAACTTTGCCTATAATATAAGAATCGTATCTTGTCATCTTTAGTTCGTTAATCACCTTTGAAGCATCATTTTGGGAAACAATTAATACCATTCCTATCCCCATATTAAAAGTCCGGTACATCTCCTCATCACAAATTTCTCCTTCTTTTTGAAGGAAAGTAAAAATAGAAGGTTTAGGCCAGCTTTTTTTGTCTACCTGAATTGAAACTTCTTCAGGCAAAATACGGGGAATATTTTCCACTATTCCTCCTCCGGTGATATGAGCTATTCCTAATATTTTATATTTTTCCAACAAATACAAAACCGGGGAAACGTAAATTTTAGTAGGTCCAAGCAATTCTTCACCCAAATATTCCTCGAAAGAAGATACTTTATCTTCTATTTTATATTTTTTAGATTCAAACAAAACCTTCCTCACCAGGGAAAAACCGTTACTGTGTAATCCATTTGAAGCAAGGCCTATCACCAAATCTCCTTCTTTAATCTCTCGGCCATCTATTATTTTATTTTTTTCTACTATTCCTACGGCAAAGCCGGCTAAATCATATTCGCCTTCTGGATAAAATCCGGGCATCTCTGCAGTTTCTCCGCCCAATAAGGCACAATCTGCCATCTTACACCCCTCGGTAATCCCTTTTATAAGCTCAACAACCACTTTTTCTGATAATTTACCCATGGAAATATAATCCAGAAAGAATAAAGGTTTCGCCCCACAGGTGATGATATCATTCACCGACATGGCCACTAAATCAATACCAATAGTGTCATGTTTATTTAGAGCAAAGGCGAGCTTTAACTTAGTCCCCACTCCGTCAGTTCCGGAAACCAATACCGGTTCTTTGTAATTTTGTTCTGCTAAGGAAAATAATCCGCCGAATCCGCCGATGCCACCCAATACTCCGGGAATAGAAGTTTTACTGATCAATGGTTTTATTTTTTCAACTATCTGATTAGCCAAACTAATGTCTACGCCGGCTTCTTTATAAGATTTTCCCATTTAATTCATTCACTTTCTTTTTTTTAGTTTATCGATTAATATAGTCGATAGTGAATAGTCTTTAGCCTAACACCCCCACCTTAATCCTCCCCCCTCAAGGGGGAGGAGATTAGAATGCAAAGGCGAGAAGCCTGTCCTACTCTCGGGCACGATGCATCGTGCCCCTACACATCTCTCATCACTAATTACTTCTTTTTTGACTTCAATTTTCTTCACTATATACTATATACTACATACGATATACAAGTTTTTATGTCGGATACTTCCCATTAAAACAAGCCATGCAAAAATGATCAGCAGGGATTTTATCAAAAACACTACATAAACCCTCAATACTCAGATAACCTAAACTATCCACGCCTATCCATTTTTCTGTCTCTTTTAGGGTATGATTTGAAGCCCTTAAACTTTCCCTATTTGGTGTATCTATCCCATAAAAACAGGGAAAATAAACCGGAGGGGAGCTTATTCGAAGATGAACTTCTTGAGCTCCTGCATCCCTTACTAACTTTATAATCTGTCGGCTGGTAGTCCCCCGGACAATAGAATCATCTATCAGTATCACTCTTTTATCCTTTATTATTTCTTTAATAGGAGAAAGTTTTATTTTAACTCCAAAATCCCGAATTAATTGATCAGGTTGAATAAAAGTTCTGCCAATATAACGATTTTTAATCAAACCTTCTTCATAAGGAATACCTGATTGGGCTGAATAACCGATGGCTGAAGAGATTCCTGAATCAGGTATGGGGACTACTATGTCGGCTTGTACCGGATGTTCCAGGGCTAACCTTCGACCCATTTTTTGCCGGCTTAAAGCTACATTTTCTCCATATATATTGCTATCCGGGCGGGCAAAATAAACAAATTCAAAAATACAAAGAGATTTCCTGTCATTAGAAATAATTTTGGTAGACCTCATTCCTTCTTTATCAATGACTACCATCTCCCCCGGCTCTACTTCCCTAATAAATTCAGCTCCAATAAGATTAAGGGCACAGGTTTCAGAAGAAAAAGCATAAGAATCCCCTAATTTCCCCAGAGCAAGGGGATGAAAACCGAAAGGGTCTTTTAATCCGATTAATTTATCTTCAGTCATTATTACCAAAGAAAAAGCCCCCTTTAACTGAGCAGCTACGATTTCAATGTTCTTTTCAATGTTCTCTTCCGGGGTCGTTTTTATTAAATTAGATATTATTTCACTGTCTGTGGAGGAATAAATATGAACGCATTTTTCTTTTAATTTTGTCTTCAAGTCTGCCTGATTTACCAGATTACCGTTATGAGCCAAAGAGAAAGTTCCTCCTTTATAATTTTTTAAAAGAGGCTGGCTGTTTTCCCAAATATTAGCACCGGTGGTAGAATATCTTACATGACCAATGGCACAATTACCCTGCAAGGTTTTTAGCTTTTCTTCATTAAATACTTCAGATACTAACCCTAAATCCTTATAGATTAAGATTTTTTGTCCATCAGATACGGCAATCCCTGCACTCTCCTGCCCCCGATGCTGAAGGGCATAAAGAGCAAAGTAAGTTAATTTAGATGCATCTATAGATGCATCCTCTTGATTAAAAATTCCAAATATTCCACATTCCTCATGCATTATTTTGTACCTCGCCAAACTTTTTCTAATTGACTTACTTTTATATTGATTAACCGGTTAATTTTTAATTTTTCCCCCTGTACATAACCTAATAGCAAAAGAGGAACCTGGTATTTATCGGCTATCTCTTGTAATGAAGATAGATTTTTCGGATTAATAGATAGAATGATTCGCGATTGGCTTTCCCCAAACAACAAGGCATCATTCCTTATTTTGCCTTCAATGTCTATTTCCGCTCCTTTTTTTCCTTTTATACAACTCTCTGCCAGGGCAATGGCCAATCCGCCTTCTGAACAATCATGAGCTGAAGAGATCAATTCCTTCTTGATTGCCTCCCGGCATACCTTTTGAACTGCCTGCTCCTTTAATAAATCAATCTGCGGAGGCATCCCTTTTTCCAAATGGTGAATCACTTTTAAATATTCACTTCCACCCAATTCTTCTTTATTTTCTCCTAAAAGTACTATCAAATCATCATGATTTTTAAATGCCATAGAACAGATATGATGATAATCTTCAATTATTCCCACCATCCCGATAACCGGAGTGGGATAAATGGCTTCCCCTTTGCTTTCATTATACAAGCTTACATTACCACTGATGACCGGGGTCTGCAATACTCTGCAAGCTTCACTGATTCCTTTAATGCTTTCTTCTAATTGCCAGTAGATGGTTTCCTTTTCAGGATTTCCAAAATTCAAACAATCAGTAACCGCCCGGGGTAAAGATCCCTTGCAAGATAAATTTCTGGCCGCTTCTGCCACAGCTATTTTTCCTCCTATTAGAGGATCAAGGTAACAATATCTTCCGTTACCATCAGTGGTAAGGGCTATGGCCTTTTTAGTTCCTTTTATTCTTAATATGGCGGCATCATCTCCGGGGAGCAGTACAGTATTGTTTCTTACCATATAATCATAATTTTCATAAATTTGTTCTTTGCTTATCATATTTGGCGAACCCAAGACTTGTAATAATGCTTGATTATAGTCATTCGGCTGAGATATTTCGGATAAATCAAGCCGATTGACCGAATCTAAAATATTCGGTCTTTTCCCTTTGCGATGACAAACAGGCACTCCATCGGCAAGTGATTTCGCAGGTATATCTGCTATTATTTCTCCTTTGTCTCTGATGGTAAATTTCCCATCATTGGTTACTTTACCAATGACTGCGGAATCTAAACCCCATTTATCAAAAATATTTTTAATTTTCTTCTCTTTCCCTTTTTTAATGACCACTATCATCCTTTCCTGGGATTCTGAAAGCATAATTTCAAAGGGATTCATTCCTTCTTCCCGCTTGGGTACTTCAGACAATTCAATATCCAATCCGCTATCCCCTCGACTGGCCATTTCACATAAAGAGCTGGTCAAGCCGGCAGCGCCGCAATCTTGCAAACCAACCACATAATCTAATCCCCTTAACTCTAAACAAGCCTCAATTAATAATTTTTCAGAAAAGGGATCTCCTATTTGCACCGCAGGACGATCTTCATCAGAGGTTTCATTTAATTCTGTAGAGGCAAAAGAAGCTCCCCCAATGCCATCTCTGCCGGTCTTCGCTCCTATTAAAATTACCGAATTGCCTTCACCTTTTGCTATTGCCCGCAAAATATCATTTTTCCTGGCCAATCCCACACACATCACATTTACTAAGATATTTTCCTGATAACTTGGAGAAAAAACTGTTTCCCCTCCAACCGTAGGCACACCTATACAATTGCCGTAAAAAGAAATGCCATCTATGACTCCTTTGTAAAGATATTGAGTTTGGGGATGATTAAAATCTCCAAATCTTAAAGAATCCAACAAAGCTATGGGTCGGGCACCCATCGCAAAGATATCCCGCACTATCCCTCCGATACCGGTGGCCGCTCCCTGAAAAGGCTCTATGGCCGAAGGGTGGTTGTGGCTCTCTATCTTCATGGCTATAATCTGATCGTCTCCGATATCAATAATGCCCGCATTTTCTCCCGGCCCCTGAAGAACCCATTCTGCTGAATTGGGAAATAATTTAAGAAGAGGCTTTGAGTTTTTATAACTGCAATGTTCTGACCACATTACCGAGTACATTCCTAACTCCACTTCATTAGGTTCTCTCTGTAAGTATTCTTTTATTTTCTGGTACTCTTTCGGAGTAAGATTCCATTTTTTCCAAAATTTTTCCTGCTCAAAGCTTTTCATTAATAAACAATCTCCTGTTATTAGCGTATCTCGTTGTTCGTATCTTGTATCTCGTCAAAGTAAAAACTTAAAATTATAATTAAATTTTGAAACTTTTTACAATTTTACTTTACTATTCTTTATAAAATTCAAAATAGAATTAAAAATATATTTTCCATCAGATGAACCCAAACAATCTTCCACGCAGCGTTCCGGATGGGGCATCATGCCCAAAACATTTCCTTCTTTATTACAGATAGCAGCAATATTATCCACAGCGCCGTTAGGGTTTGCTTTGGGGGTAACTTCTCCATTCTCTTCGCAATACCGAAGGACAATCTGGTTGTTTTTAATCAGTAGAGATAAACCATGTTCGTCAATATAATAATTACCATCCCCATGAGCAATGGGTACTTTTAAAACCTGCCCGCTCTTGCAGGAATAAGTATGGGGAATTTGATTGTTTTCCACCTTAAGATAGGTATATTTACAGATAAAATGAAGACTATTGTTTCTCATTAATGCTCCGGGTAATAGACCCGCTTCAGTAAGAATTTGGAATCCATTGCAAATTCCCAAAACCAAACCTCCGGCTGCAGCATAATCGATGACTACTGACATAACCGGAGAAAAGCGGGCTATAGCTCCCACCCTTAAATAATCTCCATAGGTAAATCCACCCGGTAAAAATATACCATCATATCCCTTGATATCAGTCTGTTTGTGCCAGATATATTCAACTTCTACCTTGAAAACATCATTAAGGGCATAAAAACAATCGTAATCACAGTTTGAACCTGGAAACTGAATGACACCAAACTTCACTTTAACACCTCGACTTCATAGGTAAAATCTTCAATCACCGGATTAGCTAATAATTTTTTACCCATTTCTTCAACCCTTTGAATGACCATCTGCTGATTCTGCCCCTTCATTTTAATATGGATATATTTTCCCATTCTTACCTCTTCTACTTCCTTGAATCCCAATGATTCCAAAGCATTTTGAGTCGCTTTCCCCTGAGCATCTAATAATCCTTTTTTTAAGGTTACATAAATTTTAACCAACCACATTTTCTTCTCCTTTATACAAATTAACCAATTTGCGCTTCGTAGGACAGGCGTTCTCCGTTTTCACGAGGACAGGTCTGCTTACCTATTATTACCCTATCCGTTAAACGTTATTTATTATTTGAATTGTTTCCTCTAATAATTCTCGTATAGAAGGGATATCTTCAAACCATTCTTTTTCGGTAATTTCATTGGTAAACGCACAATAGGCCATAGAAATAAGTTCTTTCAATCTTGGCGGTAAGGGTGGGGGAGATATCTTCACCTTATCTTTCCAATTTAATTCATCTTTCTTCTTGGCATTTATTAATTCTTTAAACCAGGAAGTTTTCCGATAATATAAACGGGCAATCTCCTTGCTGATGGGCATTCCTTTAAAAGTAAAGCGGCATTCATCCAAAGTCCCCAAGACATCCACTACTACCAGGTTTCTATCTTCATCAAAAGCAAATTCTATTTTACCATCTTCATATTTCAAACCAATTTTACTTGCTTCTTGTCCGATTAGTTGGTTAATTAAGAGGGTGGTTTTTTTAATTTTTTCTAATTCATTATTGCTAAGATAGGCAATTCTTTGGGCTTCTTCCCAACCTAAATAACGATCACTTTCCTCAAGCTTGGTAGATACATCAATAAAAGGTTGGTTTAAAGTTTCCCCGGGGTGGGGCATTTCCTTTAAATCTAGATCTTCTGATTTTAAATTACCCTCTTGTAATCTTTTAAATACGCTGGATCCCTCAGGAAGCGATTGGCGGTAAATAATCTCCAGGGGAATTAAAAAATTATTTTTTTCATTTTCATAAAGAGAATAATCATAAAAATTGCTTTTTTTCGAAGGCTTCAAAACTCTAAACAATTTAACTTCCATGGCATCAACCGGCCTTTGAATATCAGTTAATTTTTGGATTTTATTATCTTCCACTACACCTAAATAATGAGAACGTATACCTCTGGCTTCCATCTTTTCAAAAAAATAAGCCGCCGAGATACACAAAGATTTGCCCTTGTTGGGAATATGATCGGGCATCTCCCCCCAATCAAAGACTGAATAACGATCGGAAAAGATGAACCTTCCCCTGCCGCTTTTATTCGAACTGGGATGTTTTAATACTTCCAAATCTTTAACACTCCCCATTTTCTCGCTCCTTTCCATTCATTAATTAAATTAGTAAACTTGTAACTCGCAACCTGCAACTTGTAACACGAAACTTGTCGCTCATTACTTATTACTCATCACTCATCACCCATCACCGTATCTTAATATCTTTTATTTTTTGAGCCATAGCTTCTCTGTAATTTTCAAGTTTTTTTCTTAACTCAATATTGTTAATAGCTAATATTCTGGCTGCCATAAGTGCGGCATTTTTTGCATTTCCTATCCCCATGGTGGCAACCGGAACGCCTCCCGGCATCTGAACAATGGAAAGCAAAGAATCAAGACCCCCCATTACTTTAGTCTCTATGGGAACACCAATGACCGGCAACAATGTCCTGGAGGCGATTACTCCCGGTAAATGAGCCGCACCTCCTGCCCCGGCAATGATTACCTTAAATCCTTTTCCTTCCAACTGTGCCACATATTCAAAAAGTAAATCAGGAGATCGATGAGCAGAAAGCACTTTCATTTCATATGAAATACCTAATTCGTCCAATACCTCTGCTGCTTTTTCCATCGTTTCTCTGTCTGATATACTTCCCATGATTACTGTTACCTTATCCATTCTCCTACCTCCCCAACATCTTTAAAATAAAAAAACCCAGGCAATAGAAATTCCCTCAATCAGAGTGGAACCTCTCCGCCTGGGCTTTTAACCCTCCGGTGTAGTATAAAATAAATATACTTTGCACCACTTGGTTCTAATCTTATCTAAGTCTAATAGGATATTTATAATACTTATAAATATAAATCAGCTTAAATAAGCGATTCCCTAAGGTGCACTTCCACTCGTAGCCTGTCGTGATTTACGGTCACCTGGTAGAAACACCCTTGCCATATTCAAGAGTTTATACGAGTTCCTATTATTTAACTTTGATATTTTTTCTGACTAAAATATAGCATTATTAACTTTTAATGTCAAACACATTTTAGCTAACAATGAAAAAAGATAACTTTAATGATTTCTCTTTTTAAATATTCCAAAACATTGTTTTTGAAAACAAAAACGGCTAACAATCAACAAAGCGACCCCTATAGTTAGAGTAAGCATATAGATCATCGATATTATTTCAAATTGCATTTCTTTTAACATAATTCCTAAAGCAGCAAGGATTAAAAAAATAGCATAAAATTTTTTCAAATTTTCCCCACTAATATTTCGGGTACCCCGAACTCCGAAATTAACCCCAAATAAACTTCCTGCTCCTAATAAAATAGCAGCTAAAATGATTACTTTTCCTTCCTGATAATAAAGATAAGCAGCAAATATGGAAGAAATGACAACGGTCAATAGGCTTGTCCCCACAGCATGATGAGGTTTCATGTCTAAGAAGATAATTAGTAATGGAACTATAATAAATCCGCCACCAACTCCCATAAATCCCTGCAAAAAGCCAACTACCAAAGCAATCAAAACAATTAACCAAATAGATATAAGCGGATAAGAAGAATCTATTTTAATTTTGGGAGGCATTAGAGCAATCCATTCAAGTAAAAAAAACTTTTTTTGTTTGCTGTCTGGATGAGCATTATTCAATCTTTTTCGCATTGTTGAAATACCTAATAATAATAAAAGAACAATATATAAAACCCGGATATAAATATCGGCCAAATTGAGCAGGTTCAAATAAATAACCAGAGGCTGAGAAATTCTGATTCCAATAAAACTCAAAAATCCTAACATAATTGAAACTTTTATAATGGTATTACCGGCAAAATAATGTCGGATCCCTGCAACACAAGAAACCATTCCCGCAAAAAATAATCCAGTCCCTACGGCACTGACCATCGGTAAGCCCAAAATATTAAGCAAGGGGGTCAGGATAAAAGCACCCCCTACTCCAAAAAACCCACTTACTACACCGATATTAAAACCAATTAATATTAATGATATCCAGGTATATACAGATTCTAGGTCAATCACTCTTTTTCCTTCTCTTTAGCTATTCTATTTATTTTAATATGTCACCTATAACATCTAAGATCTTTTTTATTGAGAATTTCATTAGGCCAAGTCAATATAGTAGTTTGTTTGTTTTTATTTATTAAAATTTATAATCTCGTACTGCCTCATACCAGGCTACAATATTTTCAACAGGAACATCATAACCGATGGAATTAGATGCTCCTAATACTAATCCTCCGCTTTGCCCACACCATTCAATATAAGTAATAGCCTCCTTTCTACAATCTTCCGGAGTTCCAATATGAACATCATTGTTTATTTTCTTACACGATGCAATTATTTTCGCCAATCTGGGTTTATCAACAGATCTCCATGTATCCGGTCCCATAATAAGACTATGTTGCATTGCAATATCACCTTCAAAACCAACCATATCCATGCCAGCTTTGGTCAACCTTCGTAATATCTCACCCTGTAATTTATAAAGCTTATCATATAATTTCTCAACAAAGGCTCTATTAATCAAATAATCACATAATCGATAATATCATCTTTAGTTGCTTTATTTTATTCTTTTCTTAATTCTAAATTCTTACATATTTGCAATAGTTCGTTTACTCTTTTATCACTGGTCGCAGCTTGAATATCTGCCATCACCACATCACAGGGGGATAACTCACTATATATTTTTTTCATATCTTTCTTAATTTCATCTAAATTTGCCTCCTGCAATCGAACGGGTGAATACATAACTGCTCTCCTTGCTTCAGGAAACATCTTTTTCACTTTTTTCAGGTCAGACATCATACCCATATCCAGATAACCAACTTTAGGTAATTTTTTTATCTCTTCTAAATAAGGAGTAACCTCCCAATTACAAGTATGCACACCAAATCTTTCAAAACTTTCTGCAATCCTCTTATCATAAGGAAAAAGAAACTCTCGATAAATTTGGGGAGATACCATATTAAGAGTACAATTACTTACACAAAAATGGTTAACATAAAATCCGGATTCTCGCTGTCTCTTTTGAACTTTTTGGGCTAATCTAATTACTATATCACAGATTATAGAGAAAAAATAATGCACCAGAGTTGGTTTATCATAAAAATCAGTAAAAATATTCTCTCCCCTTAAGTGAAAAGCATTATTGAGAACACCTTGCCAGTTTAAATAGCCGTGTATTTTCCCCCATTCTGATTCAATAATGTCTATCTGATTAAATAATTCTTCTACAAATGGATTAGAAAGTAGATCATCAATATTTAGTTTTTCCATTTCTTTCTCGGTAAGTTTCTTTTTGTTTTTATCTAAAACAGGCCACCTATCTTCTTGGTATACTAAAGGGAACTCAAATATTTTTGGAATAACATAAGCACCATAACATCCTGAAATAGTAGCTAAATCATCTTTATACTCCTCACTCCAGTAAGAAACTGAAGGAAATTTCTGGCACAGCTCTTTTTTCATTTTTATCAAACTAGTATAGCGATAAAAAGGATTTATATGCCACTTTTCTGAAAAATCAACACCGCACCGCCCATGAAACCAAGCGGGTTCAAAACCTAAAGAAACTCTCATATCTGATTCTGTGCCATCTGCAGGTTCTCTTCTTGCCGGACCACTTATGGGAATATGATTTCTTAATTTTAATATGTTCATAATATTTAATATTTTAAGCAAAATAGAATTTAGTTATTCTTTAAAATCAAACTTAATACTTATTTCCATATAGTATTAGGAATAAACATTACGATTTCCGGAATATAAGTAATTAAAAAAAGTACACCAATCAACACTAAAAGCATAGGGAAAATTTCTTTGATAATTATTTTCAGTGGTGTACCTGAAATACCAGATACAATAAAGAGCAGCATTCCAAAAGGAGGGGTGGATAAACCTATCATCATATTTAAAACAATTACTACCCCAAAATGAACCAAATCAATTCCCATAGCTTCTACTAAAGGCAAAACTATGGGGACAAATACTACCTGAATACAAGAAGTATCCACCAACATTCCCAGAATAAGAAAAACTATATTTATAATAAAGAGCATCAAGTATTTATTCTGAATTATGGCTGATAAACTTCCATATAGTATATCCGGAATATGTTCTATAGCCACAATATATGAAAAGCTAAAAGCAGCACCAACAATAAGAGAGAGAGTGCCAGTTGTTTTAACCGTATCTATAATTACATTGAGTAATTGCTTTACACCGATAGCTCGATAGACAAAAAATGAAATAACCATAGCATAAAATCCTGCCAGGGCAGCAGCCTCAGTGGGAGTCACAATTCCACTGTAGATACCACCCAAAAGAATTACCGGAGTTAAAAGAGCGGGAAAAGTATTAAAAATAATTTTAATAAGTTCCCTAAAATGATAGCTTTCCCCAGTAGGGTAATTTCTCTTTTTCGAGATATAAGCAACATAAATCATTAAAGCTATGGCAATTAAAATTCCCGGTATCATCCCACCTAAAAAAAGTTTACCAATAGAAGCACCAGAAAACATAGCATAAATAACCATAGGAATACTGGGTGGAAAAATAGGGCCAATAGTTGCTGAGGCTGCAGTAATGGCACAGCTAAACCCGTCATCATAATTTTGTCTTCGCATAGCTTCTATTTCCATAATTCCTAAACCTGAGGCATCGGCAATGGCGGAACCAGTCATTCCAGAAAATATAAGAGAAGCAATTATATTAACATGTCCCATTCCTCCTCTCCATTTACCAACAAGAATGTTAGCAAATTTAAATACCATTTCAGTAACTTTTCCAGTATTCATCACTTTGGCAGTAAAAACAAAAAGAGGAACTGCAATAAGGATAAAACTTACATTGAGATTAGTTAGCAGTTGGGTTGCAGCCATTTGTACACCGGTAGCTGGACCAGGAGCTAAGACAAAATAATAGATTGAACTCATCAACATACCTAAGGCAATAGGGATTCTTAAAATAAAAGTTAAAATAAAACACAAGATAAAGACCAGTAGCGGAATATTCATCCTAATTCTCTCCTCGGCCAAGTTTTTTAAAATCTGTGATAATATCGTAGCCCAATCGCCCAATCATAATAATAAGAAACACAATATAAGGAGAAAAAGCTATATTCATAGGGATCTTAAGCACATCAGACTTTTTAAAGGACATAAAATTTATATACCGATAAGTTGGATAAAGAGAAATAGAAAAAGCAATAAATAATAAAGTATTTCCCGCTATTCTCATCCATATTTGAGTCCTGAGTTTGACTCTATCATAGATCATAGTAAACATCACATGAGAAGAGTCTCGCTGGGCAAAACAAGCCCCCAGTAGTGTTACCCAGATAAAAGCTATCAGCGTAAATTCTAAAGTCCAGGTAAGTGGAACCAGAAAATAACGATAAAATATTTCTAACATAAAAACAATAAATAACAAGCAAAAAACTATCGATGAGGTATAGACTTCTATAAAATCAAGTATAAAAATACTTATTTTCTTCCAGAGTTTTATATTTTTCGTAACCTTTCAGTCTCCTTTATAAGCGAGGGTCTCACCATTACCAATGAGACCCTCGCTTTCTATTCCAGCAAAATTACCTCACCATTCTATTGATGATTATTTTAGTGCTTGAATTTCTTCATAGAGAGCCATATCCCAATTTTTGGAAATATCTTTGCTCTCTGTAGCATAAGAATTCTTGGCATAGGAAGCAAAAGCCTTCCTATCCGGATCTTCAATAACAATCAATCCCTGCCCTCTAAAGAAATCAAGTAACTCTGCTTCAGCCTTCAGGTTGGTTTCAGCACAGAATTGCCGCGCTTTTTCTAGAGCTTTACGAATGACTAATTTATCTATATCACTCAATGACTGCCATTTCTTTTCATTTATAGTTGGCCATACAGAATTGACTACATGATTGGTAAGCACTATGTATTTAGTTACCTCATAAAACTTAGCATTTTTGTCAGTAGGAAGG
>Ga0154857_1045_pt1 | contig 20561 bp, 19 predicted proteins | sample Rifle2008BG19ft_FD_105829 | JGI IMG/M metagenome (GOLD analysis project Ga0154857, IMG submission 105829) | Candidatus Atribacteria bacterium RBG_19FT_COMBO_35_14
CTTTCTTTCAAACTTGAAACTTGTAACTTGCAACCATCGAAACTAATTGCTCATTACCTATTACTTTTTACTGTATTTTATACGATATACGATATACGATATACGAGATACGAGATACGAATTTTTTCTTGACTTTATAAACATATCTGATATACTTTTAACGAAGATAATGTTGGCTAACGGGCCCATAGCTCAGCTGGCAGAGCAACCGGCTCATAACCGGTCGGTCCCTGGTTCGAATCCAGGTGGGCCCACCAAAAAATTGATAATTATTAATTTAAATAATAATGTGGACAGTGTGAGATTTATGAAAAAGCATAAAAATATTAAAATACCAGAATTTTATCAAAACCTTACTTCTTTTATATAAGAAGTAAGGTTTTTTTGTTTTAATGAGCTTTACAACTTTGAAGAGAGGAGAAATAAGTCATTGATAGAAGAAGAATATGCTATCCTTTTGGAATTACAGAAATTCGATATTGATATCGATGAGGAAGAAAAAAAGAAGAGAAGTTTGCCTTTAATGATAGAAGGGATTGCAAAAGAAATTCAGGAGCTGAAAGATAGTTTAAGAAACAAAAATGAAAATTATAAGAATTTACAGATTAAATTAAAAAGAAAAGAATTGGATTTAGCTGAAAAATCTAATAAAATTGATAAACATCAGGAAGACTTATACGGAGGGAAAATATCTGATATTAAGGAGCTTAGGCAGATACAGAAGGTAATAGCCAATTATAAAGAAGAAAAAGATAGTATTGAAGAAGATGTTTTAGATTTAATGGAAGAGATGGAAGACCTTGATAAATCGATCGGTCATCTCGACGAAGATTTGAAAGTGAAAGAGAAAGAGTTTAAAAAACGCAAAGAAGAAATAGATTTGACAAGGTCAGTAATTAAAAAGAGTATGGATTCTTTAAATATTAAAAGGGAAGAGATATTCAGTAAAATTACCGATGATCGTCTTTTAAAAGAATATGAACTTTTAAGAAAAGAGAAGGGCGGAAAAGCCATTATGGAAGTTGATGGTTCTGTATGTCCAGGCTGTTATCTTGACCTTCCCAGTGATGCTATTTATCAATTAGAAAAGAATCGAAAGATAATAATTTGTCCCAATTGCAGCCGCATTCTAATTTGGAAAAACTAACTGTTTTTTAAACCCTAAGCTCTTTCTTTTTATTAACGCGATACTCGATACTATATACTTTCTTTTAAGCTAATTGACTTTGTTGTATTAAAATGGTATTTTAAAATTGAAAAAAGAATATTTGATAAGTAGATCAGGTAATCGCGGAAGAAATGCTATTTCTTTCGAGGAAAGTCCGAGCTCCACAGGGCAGAGTGCTGGGTAACCCCCAGTGAGGGTAACCTTAAGGAAAGTGCTACAGAAAATACACAGCTGGGCACTCAATTTTGCGTACTCAGTAAAGGTGAAAAGGCAGGGTAAGAGCCTACCAGTTGTTAGGTGACTAACAAGCTTAGTAAACCCCACTCGGAGCAAGACCAAATAGGAAGAGCTGTGGTGGCCCGCTGAATCTTCGGGTAGGTCGCTAGAGGTGTAAGGTAACTTACATCCCAGATAGATGATTACCACCCTTATTATTGATTCGTTAATTAGTTGATTGGTTAATAAACTATAAGTAATAAACTAGTTAGCCAGACAAATAATTAACTAATTTGAATTTTGTATTTTGAACTAACGACTATTCACTAACGACTAATTTATAAGGGGACAGAACTCGGCTTATACGATCTACTTATCAAAATAAATGGATATAAAAACATACAATAAAATATTTTATTGTATGTTTTTTTTATTCTATTTTCTTCAAGATATTCATCGTGAAAATTAACTTAACCATTAAAGGGTCACTTTCCTCCTATTTTCCCCCAAAAATACGCTTCAGAAATAGTGTACCTATTATAAAAAAGACGCTAAATATGTGGTATTTCCAATTTTATTAAAAAAAATTAAATTATTTTCAAAAAAAAAGAGGATTTTTCGAAAGTATGTAGTATAGTATATACAGTGGAACAAAGTGGAGTAAAGTGGAGGATAAATATAAAGGAGATTTTATGTTTTTAGGACAGTATGAGCACACTATCGATGAAAAGGGAAGATTGATTGTCCCGGCAAAATACCGAGAATCTTTAGGCGATAATTTTATTATCACTTTCGGTCTTGATACTTGTCTTTTTGTATATCCTCTGGAAGAATGGAAAAATTTATCTGAAAAAATGAAGCTGCTCCCCTTGGGACAGAGAGATGCCCGAGCATTTAAGAGAATATTGTTTTCTCGAGCTACCGATTGCACTGTGGATAATCAGGGTAGAGTCATTATTATGAAATATTTGAGAGATTATGCCCAGATTAATAAAGAAATTATGGTTATCGGGGTTTTAGATAGGATAGAAATCTGGAGTAAGGATGTATGGCAAAAATACTTTAAAGAAGTTGAAAGTTCATATGAAGATATTGCCGAAAGAATATACGAACAAGAAGGGTAATCTATGGCAAATTCCTTTCACATTCCTGTGTTAACAAAAGAGATCTTAAATTATTTAAACTTAAAGAAAGGAGGTGTTTATATCGATTGCACATTAGGTGGTGGAGGACACTCCAAAGCTATTTTGGAAAAGATTTATCCTCATGGTTTATTGATCGGCATCGACCAGGATATAGAGGCAATTGAAACAGCAAAGGAAGAATTAAAAGGTTATATCGATAAAGTTGAATTATTTAAAGGTAATTTCAAAAATTTGGAGGAGATTCTATCGGACTTAAAGACTAAAACAGTTTCGGGGATAATCTTTGATTTAGGAGTGTCCTTTCACCAATTACAAGCGAAAGAACGAGGATTTAGTTTTAAAGAAGACAGCCATTTAGATATGCGGATGGATTTAAATCAAGAATTTAACGCTGATATTTTGATCAATAGTTATTCGGAAAAAGATTTAGCTGAAATATTTGAAAAATATGGAGAAGAACGGTTTTCCAAGAGAATTGTCCGCTTAATTGCAATAGAACGAAAAAAGAAAACCATTACTACAACCAAGCAGTTAGCTGATTTAGTAATAAGGTCTCTTCCCAGGACTAAAAAGAGGCACACCTGGAGAATACATCCCGCAACCAGGGTATTTCAAGCTATCAGGATTGAAGTAAACCAGGAACTTAAGGCTTTGGAAAAGGGATTGAATCAGGCAATTAGAGTTTTAGAGGATAAGGGGAGGATATGTGTTATTTCCTACCATTCACTCGAGGATAGAATAGTTAAGCACCTATTTAAGGAAGCAGAAAGAGAAGGAAAAGAGCAAAAGAATTACGGATTGAAAATTGTAACTAAAAAACCAATTAGACCTTCTTTGGAGGAAGTAAGGGATAATCTTAAAGCAAGAAGCGCTAAATTAAGAGTGGCAGAGAAGATAATATCTGTATTTTGATTCGTTAGTTAGTTACTTATGCTAACGACTATTCACTATCAACTAAAGTAAAGGGGGGATAAAATATGAGAGGGAGCAGCACTATGATTAGCGGTAATTATGGAAGTAAGAATGCCTTGATTGTTTTTGGGCCATTTTTAATTATAGTAATTCTTGTTACTTCTATAGTAATTTTTTATATTTCTAGTAACATTGTATTAACTGAGTTGGGATATAAATTAATAAAATTAGAAAATGAAAAAATAGCCTTAGTGGAAGAAAATAAAAATCTTGAACTTGCCGCAGAGACTCTTTCTGCCTTAGACAGAATTGAAAAAATCGCCTATAATCAATTGGGAATGGTTAGACCAAAAGAAGTAAAATTTATTGCCCTAAACCCCGTTGCAAAGCTTAATTTCGGAAATAATATCGGGGCCATCAGTAACAATTATGAGGAGGAAAAGAATTTTTGGGCTAGTTTTGACCTAAAGAAGATAAATGACTTGATTTCAGGGATATTAAAATAATATACTTGTAGCAGTAAAGGTTAAAGAGGGCGGAGATAATTGTTGCTTTCCAAAGAGAAAAAAGAACGTATTATTATTTTACTTACAATATTCGTAATTATTTATTTTTCATTAATTTATAGATTATATAACATCCAGGTTATTCAGACTAATAAATTTAAGGAAATTGCCCAACAAGAACATCTCACTTCTTTTTCCATTGAGGGAGAACGAGGTAATATCTATGATAGAAATTATAAAAAATTAGCCGTGAATATTAATGACCAATCTTTATTTGCTATTCCTCCTAAAGTTGGAAATCCTCAAGAAACTACCCTAAAAATATCTTCAATTTTGAATTTGAAAACAAAAGATGTACTGGAAAAATTAAACCAGAAAAAATCTTTTGTGTGGATAAAAAGAAAGTTAAAAGAAGCAGAAGTTGCAGAGATTACAAAACTAAATTTAGAAGGATTAGATTTCTTAGATGAGAGCAAAAGATATTATCCTAAGAATTTTTTAGCTTCTAACTTAATGGGATTTGTGGGAATAGATAACCAAGGCCTGGAAGGTTTGGAATCATTTTTTGATAAAGAACTAAAAAGTTTGCCTGGTTTATCAATTTTAGGAAGAGATGCTATAGGCGGCAAGGTACCTCTAAGCATTAAAGAACTAAATGCTTATAAAGATGGACATTCAATTGTATTGACTATTGATGAAGTTATCCAATATGTCACTGAAGAAGCTTTGGACAAAGCTTTTCAAGAATCTAAAGCCAAAGCAGGAATTGCTATTGTAGTAGAACCTAAAACCGGAGAAATTTTAGCAATGGCAGTAAGACCTTCCTATGACCCCAATTATTTTAATGAATACCCTAGTGATATTTGGAGGAATAGAGCAGTAACTGATTCCTATGAACCGGGGTCGACCTTTAAAATTATTACCATAGCTACAGCCCTGGAAGAAGGAGTAGTTAAATTAGATGATCAGTTTTATTGTAACGGATGGACAAATTATAATGGACATATTTTCCGCGATATATACCAACACGGCTCACAAAATCTTACCGATATAGTAAAAAATTCCTGTAATATAGGGATAATTCAAACCGGGACAAGATTAGATGAAAAAGTGTTTGAAAAGTCGATCAGAAGATTCGGATTTGGGACATTAACTGAAATAAGTTTACCCGGTGAAATAAATGGCCTGGTAAGAAGCACAAAGGATTGGTCAAAAATTTCCCTGGCTTCCTTATCTATAGGCCAAGAAATTGCGGTAACTCCCCTTCAGTTGATAATGGCTATATCGGCTATAGCTAACCGAGGGACTTTGATGAAGCCGATGATAGTGAAGGAAATAATAGATTCTGCGCAAAATAAGATTAAAATATTTAAACCAAAGCCGGTAAGACAGGCAGTATCGGTTGATACTGCTTTAACTATGACTAAAATATTAGAACAAGTAGTGAATGATGGAACTGGTACAAGGGCTAAGCTTGCAGGATACCAGGCAGCAGGGAAAACCGGGACTGCTCAAAAATTTGATTTTTCTACTGGTAAATATTCTGAAGATAAGTATAGTTCCTGGTTTGTGGGTTATGCTCCTACAGATAATCCTAAAATATCCATCTTAGTTTTATTAGATGAACCCAAGGGGAGTTATTACGGTGGAACAGTAGCCGCTCCGGTTTTCCAGGAGATTGCTTCCAAGGTTCTTCCTTACTTGTCGGTTCCAACCAGTGAATAAGTATATCGTATATCGTATATCGTGAAGAGAATAGAAGACAGAATTCAGAAGTCAGGAGAAAAATTAGTATATAGTAAATACAGTAATAAGTGATGAGTAATGGGTGATAAGTAATAAGTTTCGAGTTACAAGTTTGAAAAATAGTAGGGGCACAATGAATTGTGCCTCTACACCTGAATCCTGGTTTCTTTAACACAATACGGATAGGATATACTAACGACTAATTCAATTGGAGAATCGGGAAATTGGCTAATTGGTAAATTAATTTTGAGGTATTTTTTATGAAGTTGAGTGAACTGACAACTAACCTGGAAATTAAGGAAATTATTGGTGATTTAAATTTAAATATTAAAGGAATTTATCATAACTCCCGGGAAATAAAGAGAGATTTTTTATTTATATGCATAAAAGGTTTCACCTTTGATGGACATAATTTTATCGATGAAGCCATTAACAGGGGAGCTGTTGCACTGGTAGTAGAAAAAGAAATTCTTTTCCGGCCGGGTATTACTATAATAAGGGTAGATAATAGCCGTAAAGCCCTGGCCATTTTAGCTAATCAATTTTACGATTTCCCTTCGCGAAAATTAAAATTAATTGGAGTTACAGGAACAAACGGTAAAACTACAATTACTTATATGTTAAGAGCTATTTTTCAGGAAGCAGGTTTTAAAACCGGACTTTTGGGCACTGCTCAAAATATAATTGGCGATAATATCAACTCCTCTAAGATGACTACCATGGAATCAGTAGATTTACAGAAGGCGCTTAAAGAAATGGTTGAACAAAAGAATAATTTTGCAGTGATGGAAGTGTCTTCCCACGCCTTGCAATTATCCCGCGTAGAAGGATGTGATTTTGATGCAGCTATCTTTACTAATATCAGCAAGGAGCATTTCGAGATTCATAAAAACTTTTCTAATTATTTAAAAGCCAAGAAAAAATTATTTTTAAGTTTAAATAGAAGCAAGAAAGAGGCTTCTAAAAAATTTGCAATAATTAATATTGATGCAGAGCACAGTAAAGATTTTATAGATTGTAATAAGGTTAATTTAATTACTTATGGAATAGAAAAAGAAGCTAAGGTTAGAGCCAAGAAAATAAAAATGAAGCTTAAAAGTTTGTCATTTATGGTGGAAACCCCCATTGGGGATACTGAGATATTATTAAATTTTGGCGGAAAATACAATGTATATAATGCTTTGGCAGCTATAGCAGCAGCGATTACGCAAGGCATCCCCCTTAACCTAATTTCCAGAGCTTTTAATAAATTTTATGGAGCTCCGGGGAGATATAAGTTACTTGAATATGGTCAGAATTATACTATTGTTATAGATTTTGCTCACAATTATCATGGATTAGGAAGTATATTGCAGAATTTACGTAATTTTACTCCCCATAAACTAATTACTGTATTTGGACATGGTGGAGAGAAATATAATAAGGTAAGAGCTACAATGGGAGAAGTTATAGGAACATATAGCGATTACCTGGTAATAACTGCTGATAATCCTAAAAGTGAAGACCCGGTGAAAATTGCACGAGAGATTGAAGCAGGGGTTAAAAAAACAGATAAAGATTATATTATAATTACTGACCGGGTAGAGGCCATTAAACATGCTTTAGAAAAAGCCGAAGAAGGGGATATAGTATTAATAGCTGGAAAAGGACCCGAGAATGAGCAAGTTTATCATAACAAAGTTATCCATCATAATGATGAAGAAGTAGTGAAAAATATTTTTACAGGGAGATAAAATATTGGAAAATTGTAAAATTGAAGAGTTGATAAAAGTTGTCTCGGGAAAGATAATTCAGGGAGATCAGGATTATTTAATAAACAGGATTTCCATAGATAGCCGAACTTTAACTCCCGGTGATTTATTTTTCGCCATAATTGGAGCCTATTTCGATGGACATAATTTTATTATTGAAGCTTTCAATAAGGGAGCAGTTGGGGTAGTAATTTGTAAAGGTGCGAGCATTTTATTACAGAATGAGCAAATTGATAAAAATAAAATAATCATAGAAGTAAAAGATACTCTTTCTGCCTTGCAGGATTGGTCCAAGCATTATAAGGACAAATTTAAAACTTTTAATATCTGTGTAACCGGCAGTAACGGAAAGACCACGACCAAAGAAATTATTGCTCATATCTTATCTCAGGAATTTCCTCTTTTAAAAACTTCTGGAAATTACAATAATGAAATCGGAATTCCTCTTACTCTGTTACAGCTTAATAGATTACATAAGCTATTAGTGGCAGAGATGGGAATGAGGGGTTTAGGTGAAATAAGCACTCTTACCAATTTTATTCCTCCTGATTTAGCAGTGATTACTAATATCGGAGAAGCCCATATTGGCTTATTGGGTTCAAAAGATAATATTTTTAAGGCTAAATCGGAATTATTACAATCATTGGATAAAAACGGTATAGCCATTCTAAACAGAGACGACCCTTACTTTTTTAAGATGTCGAAAGTTGTTAAAGGCAAGAAGATATATACCTTTGGTATTGAGAGTAAGAGTGATATTATGGCTCGCAATATCAGAATAGTCGGTGATAAAGGAATGAGATTTACCCTTGAAGTGCAAAATGGCAAAAGCAGAGAAATATATTTCCCCTTATTGGGAAGGTATAATATTTATAATGCCCTTGCTGCTTCTGCGGTTGCTTTTGCCCTGGGAATAGAATTAGATTTAATTGAAAGAGGATTATTTTCTTTTAAACCGTTAGACCTGCATATGCAATTAAGCAATTTTAATAAGGGTATTAAAATACTAAATGATTCCTATAATGCGAGTCCATTATCAGTAAAAAGTGCTTTGGAAACTTTAGCAGAAGTCGCGCAAAACAATAGAAAGATAGCTATTTTAGGAGACATGCTGGAATTAGGAGAAAAGACCGGCTTTTACCACCGGGAAATAGGAAAAGAAGTAGCAAAATTGTCTATTGATGTCCTAATAACTGTGGGTCAGGGTGGAAAGATAATTGCTCAGTCTTCCAAAGAAGAGGGGATGGCAAAAGAAAGAGTTTTTTCTTTTGAGAAAAATGAGAAGATAAATTTAGCCAAAAAGCTATTAAGCCTGATTAAACCCGGAGATTTTATCCTATTAAAAGGTTCTCGAGAAATGAAAATGGAAGAGATTTTAGAATTTTGGCAAAAAGAGTATCAAAAAAATAATCCTGCCTAAGGAGGAGATAATGACCTATTGGCCCTTAACTTTATTAGTTTCGTTGATAATTCCGGTTATTACTCTGCCGTTATTTATAAAATATCTAAAAAAACATAATATGGGACAGAAAATTCGTCAGGAAGGGCCAGATCTTCATCAACATAAAATGGGAACGCCCACCATGGGAGGAGTAGTAGTTATTCTTACTTTAGTAATAATAGTTTGGCTCCTTGTTCCTTACAATAAATATGTTTCATGGTCGTTAGTTGCCACTGTCGGTTTTGGTCTTATTGGCTTAATTGATGATCTAATAAAATATCTTAAGAAACGATCATTGGGTCTTCTTACCAGGCAGAAGTTGTTCCTTCAAATTATCTTTGCTTTAATATTTGCCTATTGTGTCCATCAAAACACTGATTTAGGTACAGAAATTTGGCTTCCTTTTTTCAAAAGCAGTATAAATTTGGGTAGAATGTTTATTCCTTTTGTAGTTTTAGTATTGGTTAGTTCGGTTAATGCGGTAAATTTAACCGACGGGTTGGATGGGCTGGCAGCCGGGTTAATAATTATTGCTATGCTAAATTTTGCTTTGATCGCCTATGCTCAAAATATATTGCCCATGAGTCTGTTTTCCCTGATAGTTGCCTTTACCTCTTTTGGTTTTTTAATCTATAATTTTTATCCAGCCCGGATATTTTTAGGAGATGTAGGTTCTTTGGCTTTAGGCGGAGCACTTGCTTCGGCAGCAATTTTTACCAGAACAGAATTATTTTTACTGATAATAGGCGGGGTATTTGCGATTGAAACCTTATCAGTGATACTTCAGGTTGTTTCGGTAAAATTAAGAGGTAAAATAATTTTTAAGATGAGTCCTATTCACCACCATTTTGAGCTTTGTGGTTGGAAAGAACCTAAAATTATTATTAGATTTTGGATAGCGGGAATAATACTGGCTATTATTGGGATAGCCAGTGTATAGTATCAAGTATCGAGTGTATAGTATTTAGTTAAGAAAAAGAAAAGAGAAAAAGAAGTAGGGGCGTATTGTATACGCCCTCGATGAATAATATAAAACCGTAGGACAGCCGTCTCGCCTGTCTGTGAATTATAAAAAAGGGCACAATTCATTGTGCCCCTACAAATGACTCTTGATATTTTATCTTTCTGTTTTTATCTTTGGTCTTCTTTACTATATAACTATTAGCTCATATGCCCCCAGGTCTATGCTAATATAATAACATATAGACCAAGGAGGTAATAGCTATATGACAAATATTATTTGTAATAGCTTAGTTAAGTCACCAGAGGGCTGCTTCAAACGCGATGTCATAGAGGGGTATGGATTATCAAGAGTTGAAGCCGATGTACTCTGGGACTATGTGAATAGTTTTGTAAAAGAACATTATCTTGCTTGTAGATTTGACAATCAGATCGTATTCTATGCTGTCTCAGCGGAGGAACCAGCGGGAAAGCCGATTAAAGACTGTCGGCTTATCCCAGTAAATCTTACTCTATACCGCCATACAGACTGGAAAATCAAGGCCAAGCTAGGAATTCCCGTTCTAAGAGAACACCTGGCATCCAGGCTTTCTGAGGAAGCACACCACCAGGGAGGTCTGCTTTCTCAGGCTGATCTTGCTGAGATATTAATTGTCGATAAGTCTACGGTAAAGAGAATCGTCAAAAGAATAAAAACCAGAGGTGGCAGCATACCTACCCGAGGCGAGATTAAAGATATCGGACCCGGGATTTCTCATAAGGCTAGAATCATTGAACTGCTCCTGAAAAGATATCAGCCCACCGAGGTAGCCCTAAAGACCAAGCATAGTCTGTCATCTATAACCAGGTACTTTGAAAATTTTATCAAGGTCGTCTATCTCCATGATGAAGGATTCAGTATCGTTAAAATACGCCATCTTACCGGTACTTCAGAGAAGGTAGTCGGTGAGTATCTTAAAATCTATACTCGATGTAAGGAAAATGAGGACTACACCGAAAGATTAGAGGAGATCAAGGGCTACCTATCCAGTAAAAAAAGGGGGCTGCTATGAGTATCAATAAGCAACTATACGGTCGCCTTCAGGAAAAGACCCTAAAAAACAACCTCATCCTTCACCTGATGGAAAACTATGGTTACCAGTCCAAGCCCAAAGTCGCTGAGGCTCTGATTATTGATCTGTTAGCCATCCATGCTGAATCTACTAAAGATGTCTTGACCCTTAAGCCCGGACAGATGGTCTGGCCTGCTGTCCTAAAGACTGAAAAACACGGAAATGGTAAAACACTGGGCAAGACTAAATCTAAACATGTTATCCTGTCTGTCGTGGCAGATTCAGATATTGCAGATTACAGCAGGGGGGTAAAGCCATCTCGCCTCTTGGCTAAAAGAATAGCCAGGATTGTCAATGAAGCCTACCATCAAGGTGGGGTGCTCTCCCAAGCCGATATCGCCCTGATATTTAATCTATCCCAAGCTAAAGTATCCAAGCTTGTCCTAAAATACCAGAAGGAGAAAGAGGTGATGCTTCCCTTAAGAGGGGTAGTTCATGATATTGGCAGATCCATAACTCATAAGCTAAAAATAATCAGAATGTATACCCAAAACTATTCTACCAAAGATATAGCCAGAGCTACTTCCCATACACCTTCATCAGTTGATAGATATATCAGAGATTTCCAGAGGATTAAAATCCTTTGGGAAAGAGGTATGATGTTAAGCGAAATAGCTTATATCACCTCATTATCCGAGAACCTGGTTAGTGAATATGTTAAAATTGTCAAAGAACAAGTGTTAAAAAATTAAATTTTATTATATACTTAAGGGAGACCTGGGGGCATATGCCCCCATTACTAAATACTTCTTTCTTAACTCGATACTTGATACTCGATACTAAATTATTATACGCTAACAATTAAGCATGAGGTTATATTTGAGATGTCAATAGAAAAAAAATCTCCTGATCTATGGCTTTTTATGGCAATAATTTTACTTATGGCGGTTGGCCTATGTATGGTTTTTAGCTCAAGTTACATTATGGCCTATAAATGGTATGGAGATAGTTACTATTTTTTAAAAAGACAATTAATTTACTCTATGATAGCCTTAATAGCATTTTTTTTCGCTATATATACCGATTATCATTATTATAAAAAATATTCTCTGCCTATCTTAATTTTATCCATTGCCTTGCTATCGATGGTATATATCCCCGGTATCGGGAGGACTGCCGGTGGGGCAAGTAGATGGATTAAGATAGGATTTTTTTCTTTTCAGCCTTCCGAAATTGCTAAATTTGCTTTAATCCTATATATGGCAGAATCTTTAACCAGAAAACAAGTAAAAGATATAAAAACTTTTATTAGAGGGGTATTGCCCACTTTAATTATTATGTTAGTCATGTTTTTATTAATCTTGTATGAACCAGATTTTAGTACTTCCCTAATTATTTTGGGCATTTCTTTTATTATGTTATTCATTGGGGGCACCAGGGTAATTCAGCTTTATGCCATAATTGTTGCAGCAATCCCTTTGGGAATTTTAATATTATCGAGAGAAGAATATAGAAAAGTGAGATTGCTCTCCTTTTTGGATCCCTGGAAAGATCCTCTGGATAGCGGGTTTCATATCATTCAATCTCTATTAGCCTTGGGGAGTGGGGGAATTTTTGGAATCGGATTAGCAGAAAGCAAACAAAAATATTTTTATCTTCCCGACCAACATACTGACTTTATTTTCTCTATAATCGGTGAGGAATTAGGGTTTATAGGTACTGTAGTAATAATTATTCTCTTTACAATATTGTTGTGGCGCGGATTCAAGATAGCTTTAGATGCTTCTGACCAATTTGGAACTTTGCTGGCTGCGGGCATTACTTCTATGATAGTGTTTCAAAGCATTATAAATATTGGCGTGGTAACCAAGATGATTCCTACTACTGGCATTACTTTACCCTTTATCAGCTATGGGGGTTCATCTCTAATTGTAAATATGTTTTGCGGCGGAATTTTGTTAAATATTTCCCGGTATAAAGCAATAGAATAGGGAGCGTAATTGATGGCATTAAAGGTGATAATTTCGGGTGGCGGAACAGGGGGGCATATATATCCAGGAATTAGTTTAGCTTACGAGATAAAAGACAGAGACCTAAAAAACGATATTTTATTTGTAGGAACTGAAAGGGGCATGGAATCAAAACTTGTTCCTCGTGAAGGTTTTAAAATTATAAAAATTAAAGCCCGGGGAATCCAACGAAAAATATGTTTTGAAAATTTAGCGGCTTTGGTCATTTTTTTAGTTTCTTTATTTCAGTCATATAAAATTATAAAACAATATAAACCGGATATAGTTATTGGAACAGGAGGCTATGTAAGCGGCTCGGTTGTTTTGATGGCCGCGATATTAGGTATTCCAAATTTTGTTCATGAGCAGAATGTAATACCCGGGATTACCAATAAATTTCTATCTCGTATTACCAGAGCAACATTTTTAAGCTTTAATCAGTCAAAAAAATATTTTAGCAATAAAGTAAAATTGATTTTTACGGGTAATCCCATACGTTTTAAAAACATTAAATCAGGCACAGACAGAGAGTATAAAAAATTTAACCTTGATTCTTCAAAAAAAACCATATTGGTATTGGGAGGCAGTAAGGGAGCAGCTGCAATTAATAGAGCTGTTCTGGGAGGTATCGATTTAATAAAAGAGGTTATAAAAAACGACTGGCAAATTTTTTTGATTAGCGGGCAAGATGATTATGACAACATGATGGAAATAGTGGGAGAAGACCATAAAATATTTTCGGTAGAACCTTATCTGCATGATATTGAAAAAGCCTATTCTCTGGCTGATTTAGTAATCTGCCGGGCGGGAGCTACAACCTTAGCTGAGATTGGAGCTTATGGGTTACCGGCAATTTTAATACCTTACCCTTATGCTACTCATGATCACCAGGGAATTAACGCTAAAATTTTTGAAAGAGAAGGGGCTGCAATATTAATTTTAGAAAAAAATTTATCCGGAGAAAAATTAGCCCAGGTTTTGCTCGATTTATTAAAAAATAAAGGTAAATTAGAGATGATGGCTAAGAATAGCAGAGAATTAAGTAATGTGAATTCAGCTAAGAAAATAGTGGACTATATTTCTGATTACCTTAAAAAAAATTAAAAAATATATAAAAAGTATTTCATATTTCGTATATCATATATCGAAAAAATAAAAGTGAAAAGTGGTTTTAAAAAGGATATACTATATACGATATATGAAATACGAATAGAGGTGGAATTACATCTGATGAATGAAAAAAAATTACATATACATTTTATTGGAATTGGTGGATCAGGAATGAGCGGCTTAGCCTCAATTTTTCTTGATTTAGGTCATAAGATCAGTGGTTCCGATATTGAAACTTCAAAGATAACTAAAAGATTGGCGGAGAAAGGTGTAACTATTTTTATGGGCCATAGTATAGATAATGTAGAAGGAGCAGATTTAATAGTAGTTTCATCGGCAATCCCCGAATCTAATTTAGAAATAAGTAGTGCCAGGACTAAGAAAATTAAAATAATTAAAAGGGCTGAGATGCTGGCAAGACTTATGGAAAATAAATATGGAATAGCCATTGCCGGTACACATGGTAAGAGCACCACTGCTTCTATGATAGGTTTATTATTAGAAAAAAGTGGTTTCGATCCTACCATAGTAGTGGGAGGAGAGCTAAACAATTTTAAAAATAATGCTAAATTAGGGAAAGGAAATTATATAGTTGTAGAAGCCGATGAAAGTGATGGTTCATTTTTGGGATTGAATCCTCACATAGCTATAGTTACCAACATAGAAGATGACCATTTAGATCATTATGAAAATATGGAAAATATTCTAAAAGATTTTGGTAAATTTATTGATAAAGTTCCTGATAATGGACGAATCATCTTGTGCATGGATTGCGATAATGTGAAGGAACTGGTAAAACAATATGGGAGAAGCCATGTTTCTTATGGAATATTTACTGAAGCGGATTTAATGGCTAAAGATATAGAATTAAATAATTTAAATTCTAAATCAAAAATATACTGGCAGGGTGAAAAAATCGGTGAACTTTATTTAAAGGTTGCTGGATACCACAATATTTTAAATGCTTTAGCGGCAATTGCTGCTGCCATGGAACTGGGAATAAGTTTTAGGGAAATTGCTAAGATATTGGAAACCTTTCAGGGAGTACATAGAAGAATGGAAATTATTGCCAGTACTGAAGACGACATATTAATTATAGACGATTATGCTCATCATCCTACCGAGATTAAAGCAACTTTGAGTTCTCTAAGAAGCAGCTGGCAAAATAGAAGAATCATTGCCGTATTTCAGCCCCACCGCTACAGCAGAACCAAGCTTTTAGCAGAAAAGTTTGGCAAGGCATTTTTTGATGCCGATTGGGTAATTATTAGTGATATTTATGCGGCCAATGAATCACCGATTTCTGGAATTAGCGGAGAGACCATATTTAGGGAAATTAAAAAAAACAATCACAGACAGATAAAATATTTGCTTTCCAAAGACAATATTTTAAGTTATCTATATGAAATTATTCAACCCGGAGATATAATAATAACTATAGGGGCGGGAGATATTTGGACTGTTAGTCAGGAATTGGCTAAACAATTGAAGAAAAAAAAGGGATTTTGATTTGATTTGATTTGAAAATGAACATAAATATAGATATTATAAAAAATGAGTGTAAAAAACAAGAAATTGACCGTATAATTAAATACGATGAGCCATTGAAAAATCATACCTCATTAGGAATTGGCGGACCTGCTGATGTTTTTTGCAGCCCGGGCAATATCAAAGATTTAAAAAAAATTATTTCCATTTTCAAAGAATATAATAAACCTTTCTTGGTTATTGGAAATGGAACAAACTTATTGATTTTGGATAACGGGATAAGAGGTTTGGTAATCAACTTAGATAAAGATTTTAAAAAAATAGAATTTTCTGATAAAATTGTAAAAGTAGGTGCAGGAGTTTCATTAGTACACTTGAGTAAGATGGTTTTGCGTGGAGAATTGAGCGGATTAGAGTTTACCTGTGCTATTCCCGGAACCTTGGGCGGAGCAATAATTAATAATGCTAGTTTTAAAGGAAATTGCATGGCAGATGTAGTACAAAATGTAACTTTTTTAACCCGAGAAAATAAAATAGAAAAAACCTCCAAATCTAATTTAAATTTTAATTATCGTGAATGTAATTTAAAAGGTAAGCCGGTGATAATTTTAGAAGCAACCCTGTTGTTGAAAAAGGGGAATAAAGAGGAAATTGAATCTAGGATAAAACAAAATATTGAAATCAGAAAAAGCAGGCAGCCTTTGGATAAATTCAGCGCGGGCAGTATATTTAAAAATCCACCGGGTTATTATGCCGGAGAATTAATAGAAAAGGTTGGAGCGAAGGGATTATCTCGGGGCAAAGCAGAGGTCTCTACCAGGCACGCTAATTTTATAGTAAATAATGGGGGTGCATCAGCCAGAGATATTCTATATTTAATTGAAGAGATTGAGAAAAGAGTAAAGAAAAATTTTGGAATAAAATTAGAACACGAAATAGAAATTTTGGGAGAACCCTAATTTCGTGTATCGTATATCGCATATAGTATATGGTTTCCCGCTTTCGTGGGAATGATATCTAGTTCTTCTATGAGCTCAACTCATCGACTAGATACATCTTTTTAAACATCTTTTTAATTTTTACTATTTACGAAATCCGAATTTATTCTATATTCTTTGTATTTGCGATATACGATATACGAAATACGAGTATAAAGGAGTTTTTTATATAAGTGATAAGGAGATTAAATGACGAAAGAGAAGAAGGGGAGGAATTAGAGGAGGAGGAAGAAGAAGGAGAAAAGCATCAACCTTTATCAGTAAGAGCAATCAAGATATTAGTTTTTTATTTGGCCATAGGTTTTTTAGGTTGGAATTTTTTTAATTTTATATTTAGTTCAAATTTTTGCAATATTAAAGAGGTTATTATCCAGGGGAACGATTATCTAAGTGAGGATGAAATATTTTTAAATTCCGGGATAAAATTCGGCGAGAATATCTTTAAGCTAAATCTAAAAAAACCTATAAATTCTTTAAAACAAGAACCTCGGATAAAGGAGGTAAAAATAAAACGGGTAATGCCCAATAAAATCATTATTTCCTTAACCGAAAGAGAAGCAGCAGCAATTGTCCATATCGGAGAAGAATATTTTTTCTCTACTAAAGAGGGAATGGTTTTATCTAAGATTGATAGACCGGAGGAAGGATTTTCCCTGCCCCTGCTATCAGGATTAGAGATAAATGAAATAAAAATTGGAGAAATTATAGGTAAACCTGAGTTTAAGACGGCATTAGAAAGTATTAATTCAGCAGAGGTGATACTGCCCAAGAAGTTTTGCCGGGTAGAAATATTATCCCCGGATGATTTTATGATTTGCAATAAGGATGATACCTTAAAAGTGAGAGTAAATAGGCCAGAGGTGATTATTAATAAGGAGAATTTGCTAAGAGAAGCCCTGGAAAAAATTGAAAGGGAAAAATTATTAGTAGAGTATATAGATATTCGCTTTAAAGACAGTTTAGTCATAAAATTAAAAAAATGATGTTGTAAAATAAAAGACATCAGTTTGTTTACTTTAATTTCTAAGTAGTGTATGATATTTTAAAGCATACAGGAGGTTATAAATATGGGAATGGACGAAATTATAGTTGGCCTGGAGATAGGTTCCGGAAAAGTATGTACAGTTGTAGGTGAATTGGGTGAAGATGACCAGATAGAAATTATTGGTATAGGTACATCCCCCTCCCTTGGAGTAAGAAAAGGAATAATCATAGATTTGGAACAAGCCACCCAATCAGCAAAGAAATCTATTGAAAGCGCTGAACGTATGGCAGGAACTCGTATTAATTCTGCTTTTGTTGCTATCTCAGGAAACCATATAACCTCTGTAAATAGCAAAGGAGTTATCGCTATTTCCGGAGAATCCCCAGAAATTACAGAAAACGACATTGAAAAGGTTATAGAAGCCGCTAAAGCAGGGATAGTGTCTTCTGAGAAAGAATTAATTCATACATTAAGCCGCGAATTTATAGTTGATGGCCAAAGTGGAATATCAGACCCTCTGGGAATGTCGGGAGCAAGATTGGAATGTAAAGTCCACATTGTAACCGGCTCAATTACTGCTGTGCAAAATTTAATTAAATGTGTAGAAGGAGCGGGGTTGGATATTGAGGAGATAATTTTTGGAACCTTAGCTTCTAGTCATGCAGTTTTAAGTAATGCTGAGAAAGATTTGGGAGTTTTATTAATTGATATTGGCGCGGGGACTACTGAAATAGCAATTTTTGTTGAAGGTGGATTGGCTCATTCTGCAGTTCTACCAGTAGGAGGTATTCAGATAACTAATGATTTGGCCGTTGTTTTAAGAACTTCTATAGAAGAAGCTGAAAAGATAAAAATTAACTATGGAAGCGCAATTAAAAATAGTGCTTCTCCTGAAAAATTAGTAGAGGTTCCCAGTATAAACGGAAAGAATAACTATAATGTATCCCAAAAGTATCTGGTAGAAATAATTGAACCTCGGGTAAGTGAGATATTTGGTTTGGTAGGAAATGAAGTTAGAAAATCCGGGTGTTATAATATGATTCCAGGAGGAATAGTTATAACCGGAGGAAGTTCTCTTCTGCCCGGTATCTCAGAGGTTGCAGAACAGGTCTTAAATTTACCTTCTCGATTAGGGAGACCCCATTACCAAGGGGAGTTAGCAGACATGATAAACGACCCATCCTATTCTGAAGCAATTGGGTTGTTAAGTTTTGCTACCGAAAAATATTCTATCAGAAGTTCATTTCAATCGACCAAAAGAAAAATAAAAGTAAAAAATATTTTTACTAAAATCATCAGCTGGTTGAAAGATTTTTTTTAATTCTTATTATTGCCTTTAAATAGGCAAATATTCCATTATTCGCGGGGAGGTTATAAATTGTTTAGCCTTAACAACAAAGTAGGAGAATTTATCGATATAAGAGTAATCGGCATAGGCGGCGGCGGCGGGAATGCTGTTAATAGAATGATTGATGCGAAATTACAAGGGGTTAAGTATATTTCCGCTAATACCGATGCTCAAGTGTTAGCCTTTTCTAATGCAGAACAAAAAATACAAATCGGCAGTAGAATAACCAAGGGTTTGGGTAGTGGATCGGATCCTGAAATTGGTTGTAAGGCTGCGGAAGAAGACAAAGACAGGATTGCTAAAGCTTTAAAAGGAGCAGATATGGTATTCATCACCGCTGGAATGGGAGGCGGAACAGGAACCGGTGGTGCCCCTATTGTTGCTCGGATATCTAAAGAATTAGGTGCCTTAACAGTGGGAGTAGTAACTAAGCCTTTTTCTTTTGAAGGCCATAAAAGGATGAGGCAGGCTGAGGAAGGAATAAAATTATTAAAAGAATGTGTAGATACTTTAATTGTAATACCCAACGATAGATTACTTCAGATTGTTGAGGAAAATACTTCTGTATTGGATGCTTTTAAAATTGCTGATGAGGTTCTGCTGCATGGTATTCAGGGAATTACCGAAATTGTAGTTGAGCCAGGTTTAATAAATGTAGATTTTGCGGATGTAAAAATGATTATAGCAAATGCTGGTACAGCCATAATGGGACTGGGAAGAGCCAGTGGTGAAAACCGAGCTGTAGAAGCAGCTCAAAGGGCTGTAAACAGTCCAATTTTAGATACAAAAATCGATGGAGCTAAGGGGCTATTGTTTAATATCAGCGGGGGTTCAAATTTAACTTTGCATGAGGTTAATAGAGCTGCTGAAATAATTTCTAAGGCAGCTAATCCAGAAGCAAATATTATCTTTGGAGCGGTAATTAACCAAGAGCTAAATGATGAAGTAAAGGTAACGGTGATAGCTACCGGATTTGAAACCTTAGAGGAAATTACCGAAGAACCCAAGCTTGAGGAGATTGATTTCGGTAAAGATAAGATAAGTTATAATGATTTAGATATACCTACTTTTTTAAGAGAGAAAAAGTAAGGAATAGCGTATAGCGTACAGCGTTTAGTGTATAGTAATTTAGTATCGAGTTAATAAAATAAGATTCAGGCGTAGGGGCACAATGCATTGTGCCCCTATTTTTTTTAAAAGTATTAGTATTTTTCTATTGACATCCCATATTTAGTGTATTATTATAAATATAATCCTACATTTAGGGGTGTAAGATGAAGTGTCCTTATTGCGGTTATTACGATACCGGGGTAATTGAATCCAGGCACATAGAAAATGAATTAGTAGTTAGAAGAAGAAGAATTTGTAAAAAATGTAATAAAAGATTCACTACTTACGAAAGAATTGATTTAATTCCCCTGATGGTAATAAAAAAAGATGCTCGGAGGGAACCTTTTTCTCGGGAAAAGATTACCAACGGTATTATCAAAGCCTGCGAAAAAAGACCAATTAGTATAGAGACTATAAATAATTTAGTAAACAACATAGAAGAGACCATAAAAAGTGAAGGAATGGATGAAATTAAGAGCAATTTAATTGGAGAATTGGTTATCTCCAAATTACGAGATTTAGATGAAGTAGCTTACGTAAGATTTGCCTCAGTATATCGGCAATTTAAAGATCTAAGCAGCTTTGTAAAAGAAATAAGGAAGATTAGCAAATAGAA
>Ga0154857_1006_pt1 | contig 19373 bp, 19 predicted proteins | sample Rifle2008BG19ft_FD_105829 | JGI IMG/M metagenome (GOLD analysis project Ga0154857, IMG submission 105829) | Candidatus Atribacteria bacterium RBG_19FT_COMBO_35_14
GTATTCCTTGGGATGTGATGTAACAGCCGAGCTGGTGACAGTCTCTACCATAGAGGAGCTGGAAAAATGTTATTGCACCGGTAAGATTTTACTGATGAAGGGGGAGATATGTGCCGAGCAATTAATGCCTAAGAATTTTGTTTTCTATAATCCTGAACATCATAAGAGAATATATGCTATTTTGGAAGAGAGACAGCCGGCTGCCATTATCACGGCAACAGCCAGGAAGCCAGAATTGGTCGGCGCCATATATCCTTTTCCTTTGATAGAAGACGGTGATTTTGATATACCGACGGTGTATTGCACTGATGTTGTTGGTGAAGAAATTGCTGTAAACACTGATGATGAATTTCACCTTGTGATTCAAGCTAAACGTATTTTGTCAACTGCCTGTAATGTGATTGCCAGAAAAAATCCGGATGCCAGGGAGAAAATTATTGTTTGTGCCCACATCGATGCATACGGAAATACGCCCGGTGCTTTAGATAACGCTTCGGGTACGGTTGTTTTACTGCTACTTGCAAAAATGCTTCAAAAATATGATGGTCTGATGGCTATCGAATTCATTGCTTTTAACGGAGAGGATAATTTTAGTGTAGGCGGACAGATGGATTATTTACGCCGTTATGGAAATGGGTTGAAAGAAGTTTTGTTTGCGATAAATGTGGATGATGTAGGTTATATAAAAGGAAAGACAGCTTTCTCCATGTATGAATGCCCGGATACCATCAGTAAAAAAGCACATCATATTTTCAGCAGCTTTAACGGCATTATCCGGGGAGAAGAATGGTTTCAGGGAGACCATATGATTTTTGTACAGAAGGGGATACCGGCAATTGCTTTTACGGCAGAGAAGATGAGGGACTTAATGGCAAAAATTACCCATACCCAAAAAGATACACCGGAGTTGGTTGATTATGCCAAACTGGTTGAAATAGCTTCTGCATTAAAAGAGTTCATAGGGATGTGACACACCTTAAACTCTTAATTGACTTTGTAACATAGTAGTAATATACTTAAAAATTAGTTAAAAGATAATCGCTTTTTAAATAGGTCTATCCCCTACGGGCAGATTTTAAAATCTTTTAGGGAATCTTAAAACTTTAAAGAAGGTGATATTATGGAAGAGCAAACTATCATAGAAGAACTCATCGAGCTCGATACCAGAGCAGCTGATATACATACAAGAAGGAAAAAACAGCTGGCGGAACTGGAAGGCCGATACAAAGAAGAAGAAAAGGAAATGCACAGGAATTATGCAAGCCAGATAGAAGACAAAACCAGAAAGACTGCAAAAAAGATACTAAAAGAAGCGCAACAGGAAGTTGACCAGTTGAAGTTGGATACCAAGGAAGTCCTGGAGACTATGGAGCGGGAATTTGAAAAATCTTTGAAAAATATTACTGATGAAATATTAAAGCGGATTTTTGATATCAATAGGGAGAGTCATGGATAAGCTTACTAGATATTCAGCCGTAAATACCAAGATAAGGGTGATGGAAAAAGAATTTTTGAAGCGGGAAGATTACTTGAACATGCTTAAAAAGAAATCCGTGGCCGATGCAGCCCGCTATTTAAAAGAGAACATTTCTTATGGCAAGCTATTAGGAGAAATTCACCCTGATACTGTTAGCAGGAGAGATTTAGAAGACATTCTGAAGCGCAATATGATCAAAAATATGGATAAACTTATCCATTATTTCCGAGATGATTATAAGGATCTTATCCGTTCACTTTATATAAAATATGAGGTAGAGGATTTAAAAGTTCTGGCCAGAAGTATTTTTAATGGCAAGGAACCAGAAACCATTGAAAAACCCCTCTCCTTTTTAGGTAAATACAGCCGAGTTGACCCAAAAAGGCTTTTTAAATCGAGGACTATTAGGGAGTTGATATATTCTTTAGAAGGTTCGGAGTTTTTTGAATTTTTGATACCCCTGGTTGATGGCAGGAGAGAAAACCTCTTCAGGTTTGAGATGGCTCTGGATATGGGTTATTTCAATATCATTCAAAGCCGAAAGCTAAAGATATCCGGAGAAGATAGGGAAATGTTAAAGAAATGGGAAGGTATGATAGCTGATTTGTATAATATTCAGTGGATCTACCGAGGCAAAAAATTTTACCACCTGTCACCTGAAGAACTTTTAAACTACACCATAAATTTTGGAGATAAACTGACTTTTGCAGACCGCAAGGACATGTGTTATACGAAGAACCTTGAAGAGCTCTACCGGATGACCATAAATTCGGTCTATGGTTTTTTGTTTAAAAAAGAAGAAATATCCAGGGATATATATATGGAAAGGCGCATAAACAGGTTTATGCATTATAAGCTCAGGGCTTTAACCCGTAGGCTCCCCATGAGTATAATCCAAACCATAGGGTATGTGTGGTTACTTGAATTTGAAATAAGGGATATTATTTCAATAATAGAGAGTATAAGATATGACCTGCCACCGGAAGAAGCCAGGAAATTCCTGGTGAAAGCGGCATAGTTCAAGGAGATATTTTTATGAGTGTAGAAAAAATGAAAATTATGGGAGTTATAGGTAAAAATAATCTTTTAAACAGGGTTTTGCGTTTGGTGACTTTAAACGGAAGTATGCACATGATAAACGCTCTGGTCAGAGTGAATTCCACCGATTTTTTCCTGCCTCCCAGTGAGGAAAACATAGAAGCGTTAGAAGAAGAACCTTTCCTAAGGTCCTATTCTTCAAAGCGGGATTTTACTAAAGACGAAGAAGTGATAAAATTATTACTAAATATTTTTAATATAAAGCCCCAATTAAGAATGGAATTTTTGGGTCAGGATTATGACTATGATGATTTTATGAAGCAATTTTCGAATATCTACGCCAAGATTCGTTCCACTGCCGATGAGATAGAAGAAAAGGCGCGTTTAATCGATAAAAAAAGAGAATACATTAACAACCTTAAATATCTGTCCAGGCTCAGTATAGATATAAGCCGGTTTATTGATATGAAATACCTTGTATTCAGGCTTATAAAGATTTCCAGAGAAAATTACGATAAGCTCAAGAAGAATTATGAGAACATACCGGCAGTAGTTTTAAAGGTTGCCGTGGAAGGCAAACATGTCATAGTGGCTTCTATAACTCCAGTAAATCTGGAGGAAACCCTGGAGAAGATTTTTAGTTCACTTAATTATACTATTCTGGCCATACCTAGAGAATTTAGTGGCACTGCTGCAGAAATTACGGAGGAGCTTACCAAAAGTATAGATGAGGACCAAAAGGTTATAGAATCCTTTAAAAAGTCCCTGGAAGATTACAGGATAAAATACATTAAAGAATTTAAAAAAGGTTATTCCAGACTGGAAATGGAGAAAAAAATCGAAGAACTCAAATCAGAAATTGCCATGGGTGATAAATTGTTTTTTATGTTTGGCTTCGTACCAGTAAGCAATGTGACCAAACTGAAAAGCGAACTGGAAAACCAGTTCGGAGATAAGGTTATCATTTTGGTGGATGATATTAATAAATCTGGTTTGGGTATAACTCCGCCCACAAAACTTAATAATATAAAGCTATTTAGACCTTTTGAAACATTAGTGAAAATGTATGGTACCCCGGCGTACCACGAAAAAGACCCTACAGCTTTTTTCGGTTTGACCTATATGCTTCTCTTTGGAGCGATGTTTGGTGATGTGGGCCAGGGGCTTATACTACTTTTTAGTGGTCTTATTTTAGAACTTGGATGGAAAAGGACTAGCCTGGGAGGAATTTTGAGCAGGATAGGTTTAAGTTCCACCCTTTTTGGTTTTATTTACGGCAGTGTTTTCGGTTCCGAAAAAATCCTATCACCGCTGATCATCAGACCTATGGCAAATATCAATGTCATGCTAGTGGCAGCAGTGGTTTTTGGCATAGCACTCATCTTAAGTAGTTATATATACAACATCATAAATTCCAGCCTCGAAAAAAACATAGAAGAAGGTCTTTTTGGCAGAAACGGTGCAGTAGGGTTTGTCTTTTACCTAATATTGTTATATACCATATTTCGGGTTTTTGTTACCCACAGTAATATATTACCGGTGTTAATTTATATTATGGTTGGACTTCTTCTTTTGATGTTATTTAAACAGCCTCTATCTAACAAGCTTGCCCATACCGATAAGCTCTATAGAGAGTCTCCGGCAAATTATTATGTAGAAGAGGGGTTTGGAATAATAGAGACTCTTCTTTCCATGCTGTCCAATACCATATCTTTTCTAAGGGTGGGAGCTTTTGCCTTGAACCATGTGGGGCTTTATATAGCCTTTGCCACCTTAGCCGGAATGATGAGTACCTCATGGGGAAACCTGGCAGTATTGATATTGGGAAATATAGTCATTATCGCTTTAGAAGGCCTGATAGTTTTTATTCAGGCTTTGAGGCTGGAATATTACGAACTCTTTACCAAATATTACCGGGGAGATGGTATAGAATATATCCCGGTACAAATAAAAGGTGTATCATCTGTCGGCAGGAAAATAAGCTTAAATCATAAAAAGGTTATTCCACTTGGTATCGGGGTATATAACTTTACAACATTATAAATTTGAAATGGAGGGAGGTTTTAAAAATGTATGCAGTATTGTTTATTGCCATGGCTATATCGGGATTGACTGTAGCAGCAGGGTTTTATGTTTATTTAAAGAAAGACAAAACTAGTATAAAAAGGATCAGAAAATTAGTAAAAGTCAGTTTATTGATTTATGTAATACTGGTAGGAGTTTTCTTATTTTTCTTGATACCTGATATCGCCAGAGCTGAATCTTCGGTAAATTCTTCATCGGGAATGGGATTTTTGGCAGCAGCACTTTCCACCGGACTTGCCACTATTGGCGCAGGCTATGCAGTGGGTGCTGTAGGCTCCTCGGCTCTGGGGGCTGTTTCGGAGGACCCAAATATTCTGGGTAAAACCCTTATATTTGTGGGTTTAGCCGAAGGTATTGCCATATATGGGCTTATTGTTTCTATCATGATACTGGGTAGACTATAGAGGAATCCTATGAAAGTCTTTATGCTAAGCGACAATACCCATACCTTGACCGGTATGAGGTTATCTGGTGTAGAAGGAGTGGTAGTCCACGAAAGGGAAGAAATATTGAAAGAATTAGCAAAGGTTAAGGAAAAGCGGGATACAGGAATTCTACTTATAACAGAGCTATTAGCGGAAAGGGTTCAGCTGGAACTAAACGAAATGAAACTTTCAGGCAGCCTTCCCATAATAGTTGAGATTCCCGATCGGCACGGTACAAGGCGGCCTCCCGACTTTTTAACCAGGTATATAAGGGAATCCATAGGACTTAAGATTTGAGGTGAATGATATGTCCGGTACTATTGAAGATAAAATTTCCCTTTTCACGAAGGTGGTTTTAGAGAGGATAGAACTTGATTTTCAGCAAAAACAAAAAAAGCTGGTGGAATATTATGAAAGCCGAAAAACTACTATTATAAAGGATAACGAAGAAAGAAAAAGAACTGTAGTTACAAGAGCCACAAAAGATGCCGAAACCAAAAAGCAGCAGATTATTTTAAAGACCCGGTCTGCCATGCACCTGGCAGTACTGAAAAAGAAGCAGGAATTTGCCGAAAAGATCATGGATGAAGTTAAGCAAAAAACCAGGGCTTTTATTGGTACAGCAGAATATGTGGAATTTTTAAAGGAAGCCATAAAACAAGTATTATCCAAGTTTTCTGATGACCAATTGGTGAGTTTTAGTTTTAGCAGGGATGATATTGAAAACAAGCGGGAAGTTATTTTACGGACTATAAAGTCTTTCAGGAATGAGGCTGCCTATAAAATTGAGGCCGTTGACAGCCTGATAGGCGGGGTTTTTGTAAAAAGTGGCGATGGCAGGCTGGAGATAGATTTCACTATAAATACTATTCTGGAAGAGAGCAATAAGCTGGTTGGAGAAGTCCTGTCTTCATGGTTAAATAAGGAGCAAGAAAAATGACCAGACAAGGAAATATCATCTATATCAATGGTCCTGTAGTAAAGGCCGATCATATGGAAGGCTTCATGGTGCGTGAAATGGTGATGGTGGGTGAAAAAAAGCTTATAGGTGAAGTGATTTCTCTGGAAAATGATCTGGGTACCATTCAGGTATACGAAGAGACCTCAGGCCTCAGAATGGGAGAAAAAGTGTATGGCACTGGGAAACCTCTTTCTTTAAAGCTGGGGCCGGGAATTATCGGTAATATCTTTGACGGCATCGAGAGACCCCTTTCCAAGATATATGATTCGGGATTTAAATTCATCCCTGAAGGCATAGGTCTCATATCCTTAGACGAGAAAAAGTCCTGGGATGTGGAGATTCTGGTGAAACCGGGAGATATTTTAAAATCTGGAGAGGTTTTTGCTAGAGTTCAGGAAACATCTATGATAGTTCACCGAGTAATGGTTCCTCCCGGGATAAAGGGTAAAGTAGTAAGTACAGTAAAAAGCGGTTCTTACACCATTCAGGATACACTGGTTGTTTTGGATGAAGATGGTAAAAAGTATGAGCTTAAAATGTATCAGGAATGGCCGGTAAGACAGCCAAGACCCATAGTTCAAAGAATGCCTATAGAGAAATTACTGGTGACCGGGCAGAGGGTCATTGACACTTTCTTTCCATTGGCTAAAGGTGGTACTGCTGCTATCCCCGGAGGATTCGGCACCGGCAAGACCATCACCCAGCACCAGTTAGCCAAATGGAGTGATGCTGACATCATCGTTTATATAGGTTGTGGTGAGCGCGGCAACGAGATGACCGAAGTTCTGGAAGATTTTCCTAAACTTAAAGACTCTAATACAGACAATCCCTTGATGGATCGGACAGTGCTAATAGCCAATACCTCTAATATGCCGGTGGCGGCTCGAGAGGCTTCCATATATACCGGCATTACCATAGCTGAATACTTCAGGGATATGGGATATAATGTGGCGGTTATGGCTGATTCCACTTCCAGGTGGGCTGAAGCCCTGAGAGAAATTTCTGGCAGACTTGAGGAGATGCCTGCTGAAGAAGGTTACCCCGCATATCTTGCCTCAAGGTTGGCAGCATTTTATGAGAGGGCAGGATATGTCAAAAACCTCAACGGTAGCGAGGGATCTATCACCGTAATTGGAGCGGTTTCTCCGGCCGGCGGGGATTTTTCAGAACCAGTTACCAAGTCTACCAAGAGGATTGTTGGGGTTTTTCTGGCACTGGACCGAGATCTAGCCTATGCCAGACATTTCCCCTCCATAAACTGGCTTTCATCTTATAGCAGCTATATTTCTATACTGAAAGATTGGTTTGAAAAAAATGTAGCATCAGACATGATGACACTCAGATCTAAAATGATGAGGATTCTTCAAGAAGAAAACAAACTCATGGACATCGTGAAACTGGTGGGAGAGGATGTCCTGCCCGATGACCAGAGAATTATACTGGAGGTAGCCAGAATTATAAAGACGGGATATCTTCAGCAAAACGCCTATCATCCGCAGGATTCCTATGTGGCTCCTTCCCGTCAGTATAGTATGCTTAAGGTTATTGACCGCCTTTATGACCGGGCATATTCCTGCGTAAAAAAGGGCATACCCCTTTCCAAAGTTAAAGATGAGAAACTTTTTTCCGATATAATAATGATGAAATACAACGCTACTGAAGCAAAATCCGGGCTCTTCCAGGAGCTTACCGACAGGATAAATCATTATTATGACAGCATAGAGAACTTGTACAAGGAAGGTAGGGCAGATGAAAGTTAGATATTTAAAATTAGACAAAGCTGAAGGTCCTATTATAATAATGGATGAAGTCAAAGATGCGGTTTATGGTGAAGTAGTAGATATAGAGATGTCTAACAAAGAACACCGCATGGGTAAAGTAGTCCAGATTGACCGGGGAAAAGTTATCATACAGGTTTTTCAGGGGACCTCAGGCATTTCTTTAAATGGTGTAAGTGTGAGTTTTTCCGGCAAACCCATGGAAATACCTATGTCAAGTGAAATTCTTGGCAGAATCTTTAGCGGCATGGCAAAGCCTATAGACGGTGCCGGCGAGATATATTCCCACAAAAATTACAATATAAATGGCCGGCCTATGAACCCGGTAGCCAGACTTTACCCGAGAAACTACATCCAGACCGGGATTTCTTCTATAGATGGTCTTATGACCTTAATACGGGGTCAGAAATTGCCTATTTTTTCAGGAGACGGCCTTCCTCACAACCAGTTAGCAGCCCAGATTGTAAGACAAGCCAGGATTTCCGGTGAAGAGGTCGCTAGTTTTGTGGTGGTTTTTGCGGCTATGGGCATAAAGCACGACGAGGCTAACTTTTTCCGGAAGGCCTTTGAAGAGGCTGGCGTCATGAGCAGGGTGGTAATGTTTTTAAATCTGGCCGATGACCCGGTAATGGAAAGAATCATCACTCCCAGATGTGCCCTTACTGCTGCTGAATATCTTGCTTTTGAATGTGACATGCACGTACTGGTGATAATGACCGACCTAACCAGTTACTGTGAGGCATTGAGGGAGATCTCCTCAGCCAGAGAAGAGGTGCCCTCCAGGAAGGGATATCCGGGATACCTTTATTCAGATCTGGCCAACCTCTATGAAAGGGCAGGCATGTTGAAGGGTTCTAAAGGAAGCATCACCCAGATAGCCATACTCACCATGCCCAATGATGACATCACCCATCCAGTACCAGACTTGACCGGGTATATCACTGAAGGGCAAATAGTTTTGAATAGGTCACTGTATCAGATGGGAATGTATCCCCCTATTAATATCCTTCCATCGTTGTCGCGGCTTATGAAGGATGGAATAGGCGAGGAATACACCCGGGAAGACCATCCCGATGTGGCAAACCAAATTTTTTCCTCCTACTCCAGGGTCCAGGAGATAAGGGCTTTGGCTCAGATCATAGGGGAAGATGAGCTTTCAGAGATAGATCGTAAGTATATGGAATTTGGGCGGCAGTTTGAAGAGCAGTTTGCAAAACAAGACTTTGAAGAACATCGGGATATAAATCAGACTCTGGAACTAATGTGGGAACTTCTTAGGATTTTGCCCGAACAGGAACTCACCAGAATAGACCCTTCTTTGGTGAAAAAATACTTCAGGAAGTGATTTTGAATGCAGGAAAATATTGCTTCGACTAAGGCCAATCTAATAGCTGCTCAGATCTCTCTGGATTTTTCCAAAAAAGGTTACGAACTTCTGGATAAAAAGAGGAACGTACTCATTAGAGAGATGATGGAGTTTATGGACAGAGCTAAAGAAATTCAGCAAAAAATGCGGGAGATCTTCAAAGATGCCTATGAAGCTCTAACTGTGGCCAACATCACCCTTGGAATAAATGAAGTTCATGAAGTGGCCAGGTCCATACCTGAAGCCACTGAATTTACTATTCTTACCTATAGCGTTATGGGTGTTGAGATACCTCAAATAAAGTATGAAAAGCGTGAGATCGTGCCTTACTACAGCTTTTATCATACCAATACGGCTCTGGATGTGGCTCTACAGAAATTCCACCAGGTGAAATACCTGCTCTATGAACTGTCAGAAGTGGAGGATTCGGTATATAAACTGGCTATAGAGATAAAGAGAACCCAGAAAAGGACTAATGCCCTCAAGAACATCCAGATACCCAAGTACGAAGCCCTGGTGAAGTTTATCTCCGAAGTGCTGGAGGAAAAGGAGAGAGAGGACTTTTTCCGGCTTAAAGTCTTGAAGAAGAAAAAACTCCGCCGGGCATTGTCGGAGTAAATTACTTTGGTACAGGGGACTTTGTAAATTTGAATATATCATGAGATGGTTTAAATATTTTAAGTCAGGCGTAATGGCGGCTTAAGGAAATTATAATGAATCGATTTTTTAGAATATCCTTTATAGGACTCTTTGCATTATTAGAAGTATTGCGTGTTGGTTATTGCTCAAATTTAGAATTTCCCACCACTTTTAATGTTATTCCCGTTTATACTTATCAGGTTCTCAATACTTATCCTCATGACATGAGTGCTTTTACTGAAGGATTGGTATTTGAAGATGGTGTTTTATATGAAGGCACCGGTCTTTATGGATATTCTAACCTGCGCAGAGTAGAATTGGAAACTGGAAAAGTCTTACAGATTCGTGAACTGCCGAGCCAATATTTTGGTGAAGGTATCACTATTTATAAGAATAAGATTATTCAATTGACCTGGAAATCTCATCTTGGTCTGGTCTATGATAAATCTAATTTTGAATTACTACAGGAGTTTAATTATCCCACTGAGGGTTGGGGCATTACTTATGATGGAAGTTATTTAATTATGAGCGATGGCACCTCAATATTGCATTTCTTAGATCCTGAAACCTTTGAGGAAATTAGCCAGATTGAAGTGCATGAAAACAATATTCCGGTAACCAAAATCAATGAATTAGAATACGTGCAAGGGGAAATTTTTGCTAATATATGGCTAACCGAACGTATTGCCAGAATTAATCCTCTGACCGGTCAGGTAACTGGCTGGATAGATCTGAAAGGAATTTTAAGTCCGGAAGACCGTAGTGAGAAGGTCGATGTTCTTAATGGCATTGCCTATGATGCAAAGAATAATCGCCTCTTGGTAACCGGAAAGTTTTGGCCAAAACTCTTTGAGATTGAATTAATAAAGGAAGAAATGAGATTAAATCTGATTGAAGATAATCCTTATATAAAGATATTATCTCCACTTTATTTTAAGAAAAGATAATGTAAATGGAGAAGAGAGTTAGATTGGAGAAATATTTAATGGAAGATAAAATAAATAAAAAAATAGTATTATTAATCGCTACTTTAGGAGCGTTTATTGTACCATTTATGGTGTCATCTATTAATATTGCCTTACCTTCTATCGGTAAAGAGTTTGCCATGAATACAGTTTTACTGAATTGGGTTGTTTTATCTTTTACGTTATCTATAGCCGTTTTTATTTTGCCATTTGGAAGATTAGCAGATATTTTTGGCCGAAAGAGGCTTCTTCTATATGGTATGTCAGTTTTTACTCTTGCATCTATCATTTGCGGTATATCCTTCAACGCAGGTATGTTAATTGCCTTTAGAGTTTTGCAGGGAATAAGCAGTGCCATGATATCTGTAACCTTGATATCCATACTAAGTTCGGTATATTTTTATGGAGATAGGGGGAGGGCACTTGGAATTAATGTGGCTGCAACTTATATCGGTTTATCTTCCGGACCCTTTTTAGGCGGATTTTTAACCAAATACCTGGGCTGGAGAAGTATTTTCTTTTTGGTTGTACCTATAGGAATTATTGTTATCATCATTTTATTGAATTTAAAGCAGAACTGGGCTGAGGCAAAGGGTGAGAAGTTTGATTATAAAGGTTCGATAATTTATAGTATTGGTCTTTTTGGGGTTGTATATGGCCTTTCCCTTGTTCGCTCCTTTTGGGGTCCTACACTAATGCTCATGGGATTCATATTGTTGATCATTTTTGGTTTTTATGAAGATAGAGTAAAAAATCCTATACTGAATATGACTTTAATAAAAAACAACAAAATACTTACCTTTTCGTCTCTTGCGGCATTGATTAATTATAGTGCGACTTTTGCCATTAGTTATCTCTTTAGCCTGTATTTGCAGTATATCAAAGGTTTTGAACCCCAGCAAGCGGGTTTAATCCTGGTAGCACAACCCTTAATCCAGGCTTTGTTCTCACCTCTTGCCGGTAGGTTGTCAGACCGAATGGAGCCTCAAGTGGTTGCCTCCTTAGGTATGGCCGTAACTTCAGCTGGTCTTGCCTTTTTTATCTTTCTAACTGAAAATACCAGCTTGGAGTATATTATTGCCGCATTATCGATAGTCGGTTTTGGTTTTGCACTTTTTTCATCGCCGAATACCAATGCAATCATGGGTTCAGTGACAAAAAAATACTATGGTGTTGCATCAGGGATTATTGGTTCAGCACGTTCAATAGGGCAGGCCTTTAGCATGGGTATAACTTCCTTGGTTATGGTCTTTTATATGGGAAATATTCAAATCAGCCGCAGTAACCATCCCAATTTTATTATAAGCATTAAAGTAACTTTTGTTATACTTACAATACTTTGTTTTTTTGGTATATTTGCTTCTATTGCAAGAGGTAAAATAAATCAAATCAAAGAATAACCTACAAAAGATATCCAATTTGAAACAGCAAAAAATAGTCCACTTTTGATTTGTTAGTAACATAAAGATTAAAAATAAAGATTAAAGATTAAAAATATTGACAAAAAGTCTTTTTTGTTGTATATATCTTATCATAAAGGTCGATTAAATTCGCTGATTGTATTGCTCTTGTTTAATATTTTTTAGAAAGTGAGGTGATTTTGATGCCTTGCTGTGGCGGGAAAAAAGATAAAGGAAAAGATAAAGGAAAAGATAAAGGAAAAGGAAAAGGAAAAGATAAAGACGAAGATTAACCTACTAAATAGTGATATCAATAAACTTCCTATATAAAAACTCTGGGTTAACTCTTTAAATGAATAATAGACTAACGAACTCTACAAAAAATTATATAATGAGTTTATCTTATTACTAAAAATCAAAGAAATACTTTAGTTAAAGCCCTGGCCATTTTATGGTTTAGGGCTTTATTTATAATTTATCAATTAATAAGAGATAGAGAAAGATTAAAAGATATAACAAAATATATTGGCGTGCATTAGACTACAGTAAGTAGAGCGATTAAAAAAATTGAGGGGAAAATGAAAAGTGATATTGCAGGATCTGATCCCAGGATACATATAGAGATAAAACAATTTTTGAAAACTGGAACCAGAGTTGGCGGACAATTAAACGGGAAATTGAATCTGCATTGGAGGAAAGGGAAACCTGCCAGGGAAGATATTTTAATTATTTAGACGGAAAGGCATTAAAACTCAAATTTCAATAATCCTTATACTAACCTAAGGAAAAGGAATTAAATGAATAAAATAATTAATGAAATCAAACAGATATGCCCACAAGAAAATTATGAAATTGGGTATGCTTCACTCTCGGGATTATTAAAACCAGAATACTTAAAATATAAATACGGCATATCATTAGCCAGGAAATTAGATGATCAAATTATTAATCAAATTTCAAATGGCCCTACTGATTTATACTATGATCTTTATTGTAACATCAATAATGAGTTAAACATGAAAATCGAAGTAATATCCAACTTATTAAAAACCTATAATATCGAATCATACCCTATCAAAGCAACTGTAGAAGACAGTGAGCTTGATGATGCCTATAAAAAAACATTACGATATTCTTTTTCTCATAAATTGGCCGCAACCAGATCAGGAATAGGATGGATTGGGAAAACAGATTTACTGGTAACATCAAGATTCGGTCCAAGAGTTAGACTTGCCAGCATATTAATGACAGTAAATATTTCTAACAACGGGGTTCCAATAGATGAAAGTCAATGCGGGAGTTGTAATATTTGTGTTAATCATTGTCCTGCTAAAGCTGCCACCGGACAATTATGGACTACTTCAATTGATAGAGATGTATTTTTTGACCCTTTTAAATGCAGAGAATATTGCAGACAAATATCAGCAGAAAAAATCAAAAAGGAAATAAGTATATGTGGAATATGTATATCTGTTTGTCCGAAAGGTAAAAAGTAGATTACCGAAAATACTGCGTACAACACTAAAAAACTTTTCAAAAAAAGCAGGATTTTTAAAACTAATGTCGAATATATAAATGGGTATCACATTTCAACCTCATACTAATCTAAGAGAAAGGGAGGCTGTAATCTTCTCTTGTCCTCCCGCAACTATTGAAAGGAAATGGATTAAATCTTTGTTCTTGATAGTTGCTCAACTGTTTATCAAGAATTAAAATTTGAACCAGGTACTTTACAAGCTATGCAAAATATTTTTAATCATTATATTCAATCGATTTCTTCTAAATTTTCTCACCCGGAAACCAGTGAAATGGGTTACCGTGCCGATTTTGAAATTTTACTAAAAGGTATTTTTGAATCAATCAAGGTCAAACGCGTAGATCATGACGCCAAGGCCAGGCAGGGGAACAGACCGGATTTTATTGTCCTGAATAAAGATGTACCCCTTTTATATATAGAAGCAAAAGACATCGGAATATCTCTGGATAAAGTCGAAAAATCGGAACAAATGGCACGATATTTCGGTTATACAAATTTGGTTCTTACCGACTATCTAGAATTTCGATTTTACAGAAATGGTCTTCCCTATGAGGAACCAATTAAAATAGCAAGTTATGATTCAAAAAATCGAACCATTACTCCATTTCCAAAAAATTATGAGCTTGCAGCAAAAACACTGCTCGATTTTACCCAGTCACAAAAGGAACCCATAAAATCAGGCAAACATCTCTCCAAGATTATGGGAGGAAAAGCGCAAAGAATCAGAGACAACCTAAGACATTTTCTGATCCTTGATTCTAAACAAAATATAGAACTTGTTCATATTTATGAGGCAATCAAGAAAATGCTAGTGCACGATCTTACCATAGATACTTTTTCGGACATGTACGCCCAGACCTTGGTTTATGGATTATTTGTTGCCCGATACTACGATGATTCGCCAGATACCTTTACTCGTCAAGAAGCTCGCGATCTTGTGCCCGCCTCCAACCCTTTTCTTCAGCACTTTTTCGATCACATTGCCGGCCCCAATTTCGATAAACGCTTAAGTTTTATTGTTGATGAGCTTTGTTTGGTTTTTCAGCATGCCGATACCAAAAAACTCATTGAGGAATATATGGACGATGCCGATCCGGTCATTCATTTTTATGAGGATTTTTTAAAGGAATATGATCCGGCATTACGCAAAAAAATGGGTGCCTACTACACGCCGCTTCCGGTTGTGCGATTTATTGTCCGCTCAGTCGATCAAATTTTACAGAAGGATTTTAATCTTGCAAATGGGTTGGCCGATACATCAAAATTGCCAAACGGTAAGCATCGCGTTCAAATTTTAGACCCTGCTGTAGGAACAGGTACATTTGTCAGTGCCACTATTGGGGTTATTCATGAACGGCTTAAAGAACAGGGGCAAACTGGACGTTGGCCGGCTTATGTACACCATGACCTTTTACCGCGTTTGCATGGTTTTGAGCTGATGATGACACCTTATACAATAGCACACTTAAAAGTAAGCATAGCATTAAGAGAAACAGGATTTAAATACTTTAACGAGACCAGGACCGGGAAAACACGTCTTCGGGTTTTTCTTACTAATTCCCTTGAACAAAGCGAAACTCAGCAAGATCTTTTTTCTTTTGGCTTTGCCGAAAGTATTGCAGAGGAAGCCAGGGAAGCTGATAAAATTAAAAGTGAGACACCTATTATGGTGGTTATTGGGAATCCGCCGTATAGTATCAGCTCACAAAATAAAGGTACATGGATTCTACGACTAATAAAGGACTATAAAAGAGGATTAGGTGAACGAAAAATTAATCTTGACGATGACTACATAAAATTTATTCGCTTTGCCGAACATTTTATCGAGAAAAACAAAAACGGTATTGTGGCGATGATTACCAATAATTCATTCATTGATGGCATTACTCACCGGCAAATGCGAAAGCACCTGCTGGAAACCTTTGACGAGATTTATATTCTTGACCTTCATGGCAATTCTAAGAAAAAAGAAAAAGCACCGGACGGTGGCAAGGATGAAAATATTTTTGACATTATGCAAGGAGTGTCAATTTCAATATTTGTGCGTAAATTAGTCGAGAAGAGAGACCTTGGAACGGTTTATCACTCTGAACTATATGGCAAGAGAGAAGATAAATTTAAAGTACTTAATGAATGCAATTTACAAACAATTGAATGGAAGAAGCTCGAATATTCCGAGCCATATTATTTCTTTGTGCCTAAAGATTTCTCAGCAGGGGTAAAATACCTTGATGGATTTTACATAACTGAACTATTCCAGACCTATTCTGCTGGGATAAAAACAAAAATAGATTCAATAGCTACTGATTTTGACGAAAGCAGCCTATCTAATAGGATCAGTGAAATTCTTACCGAGAAACCAAGTCTAAAAGAAATAATCAATCAGTATAATTTACGCTTAAATACTACATGGGAATATGAAAAAGCAATGAAGGCAGTTTTTGATGAATCAAAAATTAGACCTTTCGCTTACCGACCTTTCGATTATAGGTATGTATATTTTGATCATGATTTCCTGTCTAGAAGTAGAAAGAAAGTTATGAGTAATCTTATTCAGCCAAATCTAGCACTTGCTTTTATTCATCAAGGGCGTAATTATGGCGTTGAAGTGCAAGTGACAAAAAATGTAACATGTGAAGATTTCGTTACAAATCATACTTTCGTAGCACCACTCTATATTTACTTTGATGACGGGACGTGTATACCAAATTTAAAAAAAGAAATTATTCATAGAATAGAAAAAGCCGTTGGCAAAGTTTCACCCGAAGATTTTTTTGATTATATTTACGCTGTTCTGCACTCACCAGGCTACCGTGAAAAATACAAAGAATTTCTCAAAATTGATTTTCCGCGCGTACCGTATCCAAAAGATGCAAAGAGTTTCAAAAGGCTGGTCTCGATTGGAGCAGAATTGCGCTCTTTACATCTCCTCGAATCGCCAAAGGTAAATCAATTCATAACCACTTATCCCATCGCTGGTTCTGATAATGTTGAAAAATTAATTTATAAAGACGGAAAAGTATTTATCAATACCGAACAATACTTTGGCAATATTCCCGAAGTAGCTTGGAATTTTTATATCGGCGGTTATCAACCAGCACAGAAGTGGTTGAAAGACCGCAAGGGACGTGCTTTGACCAATACGGATATCGAGCACTATCAGAAAATAATTGTAGCACTGGCGGAAACCAATCGAATTATGAAAGAAATAGATAGTAATACTTAATTATGGGAAAGCATTTAGTTATGAATAAACCATCACAAACATAAGTTAAAAAATATCTCAAACTCTGGGATTTTCTTGAAGATTACACTTTACAAGAAATTAGTTTGGGAAAATTATTTACAAAAACATACCCACACAACAACGATCTTGAATAAATAGACACATCCTATTTCTTAGGTAATTAATATTTACTTTTAATGTAGATAAATATAGAAAGTGTACCAAATCAATATTTTAGTAGAAAAAATAGGATGTATACATATTTTAATTAATGAGGTTAAATTATAGCATTGTTAGTGTAGAAAGAAAAAGGTTAAAAGGAAAAATATTTTATAATTCTAGGTTGCAGGATTTAATTAGAAAAATTAAATATAATTTGTCAGTAATAAAAATTTTATCTTAATAACACGTATAACATAAAATAAGTTATACTTATTGAAAATATTTAAAAGGAGATTAAATTATGAAATGGGTAAAAAATGTTTTTCAAATTCCATATTTAATCGTAATTTTTATATGTTTAATTATTATTGCCAGAATTGTTTGGCCAAATATAAACTATGATGATACATCTTTTTATTTAACATTGCTTGCTGTTATTATATTTGTTATTCCAAATATTGGAGAATTATTTTCTAGAATTAAAAGACTCAAGAAAGGTGATTTCGAAATTGAACTAGAAAGTAAATTGGATAGCTTAACAGAAAAAACAGAAAAAGCAGAGGAGGATATTGAAAAATTAGAAATAGAAGAATTTGAATTTAAATCAAAGCCTGATGAAATAAGGAAGAGAATTATAGAGTATACAAAAGATCCGAGAGGTGGTTTAATTTCAATTGCGATTGAAATTAATTCTATGATTTCTAAATTAGCGACATATTATCAATTATTTAAAAATGTTAAACACATATCTCCAATTAGAACAATTGATGTTCTTACAAACCGAGGACTTGTTCCTAATGAACTCCAATCTCTAATTCGCGATTTTTGGATAGTTAGAAATCAAGCAGTTCATAGTTCAGAATTTCAACTTACAAATCAACAACTTTACCGTTTGCTTGATTTAGGCATACGAATACTTGATTTATTATCATATAGAAAACCAATGACTAGAAAATAATGTATTTGATGTATGATATAGAAAAAAAATTATCTCCTGATATCCCTTTTAGATTAGATTTTAATGGAATATTTAATAAAAGGTACTAAAATAAAATAGGAACCCATTCTATTTTCTTAGATAATTAATTTTTACTTTTAAATTAAATAAATAGATATAGTGTTAATATTAATTGATTTAAGTAAAAAGTAGTGTGTCACTATGATATAAATGATAAATTGTGATTTTAAAAAAGTGGGTGGTATTTTGAATAATCCTAATAAAAGTCAAGATATGTCATATTTGGATAATTGGGAAAAACATAAATCGGATATCAAAGTATGGAAAAAATTTTGGGCACTTGTCGAAATCAAGAGAAAATGGAATTGGGCTAATTGGTTCTACGCTAAACTAGATAGAGAAAATAATGAAATTGTAGCACCTTCTAATTATACATACTATAATTCTGAAAAATATATGTTTTTGTGTTTATGGATATCTCTTTTAAGAAGTGTACACGAAGGTTTAACTGAGAAATTAGATAAACATAATAATAAGGAAGAACAAACTAGAAGAGTTTTAGAAGTTTTCCCTGATGTACCAGAAAAAATAAAAAATTTCTCATTGTCAGAATTCAAAGATTTTAGAAATGTAGTTTTTCATTGTGCATGGTATTATAGATTTCCAGATTTAGAAATAGGACAGAATCAAGTAAATAAAATAGATGAATTGCACAAAAGTATAGGTTTATGGCTTGATGACAAATTTAAAACATGTTTTCAAGAATTTGTAAAAAAATATAATGCGCCGATAAATTGGAAATCGAATTTTTTTGATGAAAATAACAATTCTGATGATTTTTATTAAATTTAAAAAAAAGAAAAGAAGATTTTATTTTGATTAATATGACTTCTTATATAGAGACCTTATAAAATGAGATATAAAAATGCCTAAAGAATGGAAAACCTATGAAGAAATTGGAACGTTTTTACTGAATGAAATGGCAAAAGAATTTAATTTAAAAAAAGTAGAAAGCAAACAGAAATTAGTAGGAAAAATTTCTGGTACAAAATGGGAAATTGATGCTATAGGTATAACAAAAGATAGTAAGGCATTTTTTGTAATTGAATTTCGTAGACGTACTACCAAGCGAATACCTCAAGATGATCTTGCAAGCTTAAGAGGGAAAATTGAGGATTTAGACGCAGAAGGTGGTATTTTAGTATCACCCTTAGGTTTCCAAAAAGGAGCCAAAAAATTTGCAAAATCATTTAATATTATAGAAGTGAAAATGAATGAGAATAGCACTAATCTTAATTATATTCTTAAATTTTTAAACAAAATTAAAGTTGGGCTAAGTGTAAGTGGCAAACTAAA
>Ga0154857_1076_pt1 | contig 19191 bp, 18 predicted proteins | sample Rifle2008BG19ft_FD_105829 | JGI IMG/M metagenome (GOLD analysis project Ga0154857, IMG submission 105829) | Candidatus Atribacteria bacterium RBG_19FT_COMBO_35_14
ACCTTATCTATCTTTATGCTGGAGGAATGGGGAGCATCACTGGTTCTATACTTGCTGCAACCGGCCTTACTATCCTTCCTGAATTATTAAGAGTCATTAATTTTCAGCAATGGAGAATGGTGATTTACCCCTTATTTTTAATTATATTAATGTTAAGAAAACCTGATGGTATTTTTGGTAATCGTGAATTTTCGTTTTTAATTCCCAAAAGGAAAGAGGTAAATTAAATGGTGCTGTTGGAATTAAAAGATATGTGTTGCTATTTTGGCGGATTGAAAGCGGTTGATAAATTTAATACCAAGATAAAAAAAGGGGAATTAGTTGGTCTTATTGGACCTAACGGTGCAGGTAAAACTACTGTATTTAATGTCATCACCGGGATATATCCTCCCACTTCAGGAGAGATTTTCTGTCAGGAAGAAAATATTGGAGGACTACCTTCACATAAAATTACTAAAAAAGGAATTGTTCGAACCTTTCAAAATATTCGCATTTTCCCAGCTTTAACTGTTTTAGAAAATATTATCATTGCCTATCACTTTCGTACTCACTATAGTATCCTTTCAGGCATACTAAGAGATGAAAATTACCATCAAGAAGAAGAGAAAATGAGCAAAAGAGCTATGGAATTGCTGCGCCTTTTTGATTTACATACTTATTATATGAACCCTGCCGGGAGCCTACCATATGGTGAGCAGAGAAAATTAGAAATTGCTCGAGCCTTAGCCACTGAACCAAGTTTACTTCTACTTGATGAACCGGCAGCCGGAATGAATCCTTATGAAACTATCAAATTAATGGAATTGGCTAAAAAGATTAAAGAAGATTTTCAATTAACTATTTTCTTGATAGAACATCATATGCAATTTGTAATGGGAATTTGCGAAAGAATTATGGTAATGGATTTTGGAGTACAGATCGCAGAAGGAACTCCTCAGGAAATACAAAAAAATCCAAAAGTAATCGGAGCTTATCTGGGAGAAGAAAAAAAAGATGTTAAAAATTCATAATTTAGATGTATCTTATGGCCCAATTCGAGCCCTCAAAGGAATCTCTTTCGAGGTCAAAGAAGGCGAAATAGTAACCCTAATTGGAGCAAACGGAGCTGGTAAATCAACTACTTTACGTACCATTTCCAACCTTCTTAAACCTCAAGAAGGAAGCATCACTTTTTTAAATAAAGACCTTTTATCTGTACCGGCATACGATTTAGTAAAATTAGGTATAGCTCATGTCCCGGAAGGGAGAATAATCTTTGGACCCTTAACGGTTCAGGAAAATTTAGAACTTGCTGCCTGGGGAAGAAGGGACAAAATGGCCATTCAAGAAGATTTAAATAAAGTATATGACTTATTTCCCTTACTAAAAGAACGAAAATTTCAACTAGGAGAAACCTTGTCCGGGGGAGAACAACAGATGTTAGCTTTAGGGCGGGGTTTAATGGCACGAGCTAAACTTATGTTATTGGATGAACCATCTATGGGTTTGGCCCCTCTCTTGGTTCAGGACATCTTCCGAGTCATACGACAGGCAAACGCTGAAGGCACTACTATTTTATTGGTAGAGCAAAACGCCCATATGGCTTTAGAAGTAGCTCATCGAGCTTATGTTTTGGAAACGGGAAATATTATCTTAGAGGGTCCTGCTCATGAAGTCGCTAAAAATCCTAAAGTAATTAAAGCCTATTTAGGATAATTCTTAAATATCTCCCTTAATATCAAAAGGCATATTGAGTCTGAACTCCCAAAGCGCCTGCGTAATCTTATTCTTAGTCTCATACAACACTTCTTCCGCAGTTTTTCTTAAATAAATTGTATCTGAATTATCTAAAGAGATTATTTTATTATTGCGAATCAAGAGTGTAGAGGTTGTTCCCTCTACTAATATATTTATCTCATAAGGGCTCAAATCGATACTAAGAAATCTATCGATATTTTGACTGGTTTCTATTATTTTAAGAAAAATTTCCTCTCTCTTGGTAGAAGTTAAATTTAACACCGGAATATCATCAATATAGATAACACCTCTATAAAAAGAATCTTTAAATACGTATTTAGAGCTCACTTTGAGATAATCAGTGGTAGCCCGCCTATCAATATCTATTCCTTTTTCTATTAATTTATTTCTTACATAATTAATCCTATTTTCAGTGTCAGGGTGAGTTTGAAATATTCCCAAATTTACCTTAGGTTTAAACATTTCCCGGGCATACAATCTTTCTAAAGAAGTTAAAAAACCTACCGGATTATATCCTGTCTTGATTAAGAGATCTATAGCGGTTAAATCTGCTTCTTCTTCATATTCCCGGCTATATTGGTTTAGAAGGGTTATGGTGGTAAGCTTCCCTAATACGCCTACATCCGGCTCTCTGGTTAAAAGAACGGCCAAAATAGTTAGCAGAGTAAATTTAGTATTATCTCTGGTCTGTTTTAAGGCATGATTGTGTACTATATGTGCAATTTCGTGAGCCAAAATACCAGCAAGTTCATCATCTGAATGAACATAACCAAAAAGGTCATAAGTCACATAGATATACCCACCGGGGATAGAAAAGGCATTAGGTCCCTCCTCTTTTAATATCCTGAAGTGAAATTTCATTTCTTTCATCTCAGAAGCTTCAGCTAATTTATTACCAATCTCGGTAATCAGTGAATTTTGATTTAAATCTTCGATTACTTCATATTTTTTCTCAATATTTTCAGAAAGTGTCTTCCCTAATTTCTGTTCCTTGTCTAAATCTCTTTCGGCAGAAAATGAATGAAAACTTACCAGTAAAAAGGCTATTAAAAGAAAAACTATCACCCAAACAAATTTGTTTATTAATTTTCTGTTTTTTCGCATTATATAATAAATTCCTGAAAGTGTTCCAAAGCATAATTCAGAGCATCTTCAATCCCCTCAGCCCTTTCCCCTCCGGCTTGTGCAAAATTATGAGCTCCGCCCCCTCGACCTTCAATAAATTTTCCCGCTTCTCTTATTAATCTATTCATATCGTATTTCAAAGCCCGAGAGCAGGCAAACAATATCTTCGCCCCCTCGCTTTTAATTCCAAATAATACAACTACACTTTCATCTAAATTAATAATCTTCTGAACTAATTCCCTTACTTCTTGAAAATTATCTTCTTCGAACACTTTGCTTATAATTTTTATTCTATTATCTTTCAAGGAAGATTCATCAATCAATCTTTTTGCTTTATATTCTTGTAATTTTTCTTTGATTTCTCTTAATTCTTTTCTGGTTTCTTTCCGTTCCTCTAACATTCTCTCCACTGCTTCTCCCAGCTCTGTCTCTTTAATCGTCAATTTATTGGAAATATTCTTAATTAATTCATTTTTCCAATAATAGTCCTTAAAGGAACGCTTACCGCATATAAAATCCAATCGAGTTTTTACTCCTCTTTTCTCCCATTTCAAGATTTTAATCAGGCCAACCTCTCCGGTAGTCCCACAGTGAGTACCACAGCAGGCACATATATCAAAATCCTTTATTTCTACTATTCTTATATCTCCTTTTTGAGGAGGAATTTTCCTTAGATTTAATTCATTTGCCCTTTCTTGGTACACAAAATATACTTTAATCGATTTATTTTCTAAAACGATATTATTAGATAATATCTCCGCTTTTTTTACTTCCTCGGAAGTAATATTATCTTTCATGATATCTAAAGTGCAAATTTCATCCCCCAAATTAAAAGATACCGTGCCGGCATTCCATAATTTTTCGAAAGCAGCAGAAAGAATATGTTGCCCGCTATGTTGCTGCATATGGTCAAATCTTCTCTCCCAATCAATTTTTCCTATTACTGTATCTCCGAACTCTTCTTCAATGCCTTCTTTTAACACATGGATTATTTTCTCGTTATCCTCTATTACATCAACTATTGACACACCCTGAATATAACCTAAATCATTTGGCTGACCACCAGAAGTAGGATAGAAACAAGTATTATCCAAAATAAGAGCAGGTTTACCGCCTATTTTTATTTTTTCTAATATTTTTCCTTTAAACTCTTGCAAATATGGTTCTTCATAATATAATCTTTTACTCAATACCCTTCCACTCCCTTTAAAATTAGTATCTCGTGAATCATATCTCGCAAAGAAAATAGAAACCGAGAATCAGAATAAATTTGTATTGGATAGCCTTTCCAATTAACCAATCAAATAATTATGAATACTCTTGTTTTAAAGATTTTTTACTTTTTAGAAATTAACCACCCTATTTTGTTTCTTATTATAATACAAAAAGCCAACCTAAACAAAAAAAAGAGTCTTAAATTCGCACGTTATACGAACAGAAGACTCTTTTAGTTATATCAAGACCATTCTATCTTCTATATAGTTATCTTTCCGATTACCTAATATTGAAAACTGTTTTACTAAATCATCTACACTAATCTTTTTTCTTTCTTCTCCTTGAATATCAAAAATATTTCGCCCCCTATCCATCATCACAGTACGATCACCTACTTCCAAAGCTTGCTTCATATTGTGGGTAACCATTAAAGTAATTAAGTCACCTTGTCGCTCTATAACTAAATTTTGCGTCAATTTCAAAATCTTTTTACTGCTTTCCGGATCTAAGGCAGCTGTATGTTCATCTAAAAGTAAAACCTTGGGTTTAAACATGGTGGCCATCAACATGGTCATTGCCTGCCGTTGTCCTCCGGAAAGTAAGCCTACCTTTTTTGAGATATTATCTTCCAGCCCTAAATTTAATTCACTTAATTTTTCTCGAAAAAAATTACGTAAATTTTTATTAATTCCCAAGCGTAATCCTCTTTTTTCTCTTTTTAAAGATAAGGATAAATTTTCCTCAATAGTCATATAAGGAGCAGTCCCTAAAAGAGGATTTTGAAAAACTCTACCAATCCATCTAGCTCTTCGATATTCAGGCAGATTACTAATCATTTCTCCCGATAACCTTATTTCTCCCTTATCTTGCTGAAAAGTTCCAGCAATTAAATTTAAGAGTGTCGATTTACCAGCACCATTACTGCCAATAATTGTAATAAAATCGCCTTTTCCTATCCGTAGATTAAAATTCTCTAAAGCCAAGGTTTCATGCGGGCTATTTTTAGCAAAATATTTAGTTAATTTTTTAATTATCAGCATGACTCAAACTTCCTTCCCATCATTATTTTGCAAATCTTTTCTTCCCAAATTATATCTCTCCGCAAAATTAAGTTTACGTTTGATAAAAGGAACACTTAAAGCTATTATTACCAATAAAACAGAAATTAATTTTAAATCTCCCGGCTTAAACCCAAGACTATAACCATAACGTAATGCAATTATCATTATTAAACGATAAACTAAAGAACCAAGCAATACGGCTATTGTTCTCCAAAAAATAGTAGGTATTTTTATAATACTAATTCCAATAATTACACAAGCTAATCCCGAAACGACAGTACCTAAACCCATATTAACATCAGCAAATCCTGAATATTGGGCAAAAAGCGCTCCCGACAAACCTACTAAAGCATTTGAAAGGCAAAGTCCAATAATTTTTGTAAAATCTGTGTTCACCCCTAGACTCTTTATCATCTGTTCATTGTCTCCTGTGGCAATGATAGTCAATCCTATTTCTGTAGATAAGAAATAATCTATAATAAATTTTAGTATGACGACTATAAACAGAAAAAAGAAAGGAATCAGATAATCCATCGATAAATTGGGAAAGTAATCTTTTATTTTTCCTAATAAGGTAATTTTCCCCAATAAAGGAATATTTGGTTTTCCCATAATTCTTAAATTAACCGAATACAAAAGGGTCATGGTTAAAATCCCTGATAGAAGATTAGTTAATTTTAATTTAGTATGCAATAATCCAGTAAATAATCCAGCAAGAGAAGCGGCTATCATTGATAAAAAAGTTCCCCATAATGGATCCCCACCAGAAGCAATGACCTTGGCAGCTACTGCGGCACCTAAAGGAAAACTTCCTTCAACGGTTAAATCAGGAAAATCCAATATCTTGTAAGTAATAAATACTCCCAATACCATGATACCAAAAACAAATCCTTGTTCTAAGGCATGCAGGAAAAGACTTATCGACATATTATCTGATCCTTTCTTTTGGTGGGAGATTAGTCACCCTGTACTTTACCATCTTTTATAATCTTATCCGCTGCTTTTATAATTTCTTCACTTACAGAAATTCCAATAATTTTTGCAGTATCCAGATTCACCACAAATTGTAAATCATTAGGATCAGTAATCGTCTGAATAGGAATATCGGAAGGTTTGACTCCCTTAATTACTTTTAATGCTATCTCAGCAGATCTCTTACCTAAAGAAAAATAATCAATGCCATAAGAAGCCAAAGCTCCTTTATCAACCGAGCTTGGATCAGCAACAATCAGAGCAATCTTCTCTTGATTGCATACATTGATTACAGATTCCAAGGCTGATACCACTGTATTATCTGTGACAATATATATTGCTTCCACTCTGCCAGCCAAAGATTGAGCAGCCATTAATACTTCACTGGAATTGCTTACCGATACTTCTATCAGATTAAGGCCAAGTTCCTTGCAAGCTGCTTTTGCAACTTCAATTTGGACTACAGAATTAGCTTCTCCCGCATTGTAAATAGTGCCAACATTTTTAGCTTCCGGTAAAAAGCGTGGAATTAATTCAACCTGTTGCTTATTTGGAGCGGCATCACTCATTCCAGTAACGTTATTCCCGGAGCTTTCCCAGCTTTTTGCTAAATTTGCAGCTACCGGATCGGTTACTGCATTAATGATTATCGGAATTTCCTGGTTAACTTGTAATGCTGCTTGAGCACTGGGGGTGGAAATTGCAACAATCAAATCCACCTTGTCATCTTTAAATTTCTGAGCAATAGAAATAGCGTTATTAAAATCACCCTGTGCGTTTTGTAAATCGTAAACCACATCTTCACCTGCTTTAAATCCTGCTTCTTCCAAGCCTTCTATAAAGCCATCCCGAGCAGCGTCTATGGCTGGATGTTCCACAATTTGAGTTATTCCAATTACTAAAGGATCAGCTGAAACAAAAGATGATATCCCTCCGATAATTAAAAGTATTAGCACTAATAATAAAACTGATAAGTTTTTCATAATATTTTCTCCTTTTTATTAATTTTAATTTTTAAATTACTCTATTCAATCTTTCGCTTATCTCCTATTTAGTCCTACATTTCAATCTCCCCCCTTCTCTGTATCGACATAAAATAAATATTTTCTCTAAGGAACTAAAAGCAGGGTCAAAGATGTTAAAATTAAAAACACCTATGGCCCTGCTTTTTAATTTATAAAAAGAAAAACCATGGGCATACCTTGGGAGGCACATGCCTATGGTTTCATTTTTGATAATAGCAATCAAAATCAGCATTACTATTTATCCCTTAGGCATATACCTCCTCGAGATAATAGTAATAGTAATAATAGCAGTAATAGTTATTAATAACATTGTTTTTACTTTGAATTCCAATTTCCATTTTTATTCAACCAACTAACTGTTAATTTATTAGACTTTATTAAATAATATACATCTCTTTCTCTATTATGTCAAATTTTTAAAAAGAAAACATTATTAAGATATAATATTTTTTCTTCTAACTATCCCACCAAAGTTTACACTAACAATTAGATTCCAAATATTTCCTTACTATTTACAGAAGTTCTCTCTGCAACTTCTTTTACAGAAATCCCCTTTAATTGGGCAATCCTCTCAGCAATAAAAGGTATATATTTTGGCTCATTAGGTTTCCCCCGAAAAGGATGGGGAGCTAAATAGGGTGAATCAGTTTCCAAAACCAGATTTTCCAAAGAAACTTCCTTCACTACAACTCTAAGCTTTACGGCATTATTAAAAGTTACTACTCCGCCTATCCCCAAATAATATCCCCGCTCTATACATACTTTGGCCATATCTAAATCCCCGGAAAAGCAATGCAGGAGTATTTTTAAACCCTTGGCCTCCTCAACCAGAACCTTCAAGGTATCCTGATGAGCCTCACGGTCATGGATAATAAGAGGCAGATTTAATTTCCGAGCCAGATTTATCTGTTTCTTGAAAGCCTCCATCTGGCAAGGTAAGGTGCTATGTTTCCAATAATAATCCAAACCTGTCTCGCCAATAGCCACCACCTTATCCTTCTTGGCTAATTTCTCTAATTCTTTCAGGTTCTCCGCATCTAATAATTTTGCTTCATGAGGATGAAAACCAATAGCGGCATAAACTCCTGCAAAACGAGAGGCAAATTCCAGGGCAATTTTACTGGATTCCAAATCAATCCCTATAGTAACCATCTTGGTTACTCTCTTTTCCGCAGCCTCTTTAACTACTTCCTCGGTATTTCTTTTTATTAAATCAAGGTGGGTATGGGTCTCTACAAAAAATATACTTACCTCAATCACTCCCTTTATCTTCAATAGTACATCCGAGCTCTTTAAGCTTCTGTTCAGCTCTTATTAAATCTTTTTCCTTAACCAAAATGTGATCTGTAGAATAAGCAGAAATAGCAAATATCGGTATTTTTTCATCTGCAAGAACTTTAGAAACTTTTGCCAGGAATCCAACCACCTCAAAGGGTAACACCATATCAAAAGTTAATATTTTCCAATTTTTTTCAATTTCTATTGCATTTTTTTCATTATATTTAGATTGCTCTATAATCACCGTTGTTTCGTTCTTATCGATTATATTTGCAAACGCCTTGAGATAAGGTTTCTTTGCTTTAATGATTGCGAAAGTTTCTTTCCAGACATATACTTTGCCATTCTTTAAATATTTTTTCTTTATAATTTGATGCAAAAAATTACTCCTATGTTTTATACTATTCTAATCAATCCCTGGCACTTCTGAGTCAGTTTTGCCCGTCGATTTAGGGACATAGACCGCTTCTGAGGGGAACCTCACTGATTATCACGCTGATACTCGGCCCGTATTGGGGGAGAAGATAATGCTCCCGCTCCTGCTTAAAGCTCTGCAGCGCGGGAGTGTAGCAGGCCTCGATCTGCTGCGGCGTGAGTCCTTCTTCCAGGTAGCGGCCGATCTTGTCGGTCCCCATTATCTTGTCGAACATGACAACATTTTTTGACGTGCTCTTGGGAACCTGGAAATCTCCCAGCATAAAGGCGTAGGCCAGGGCGTAAATGCCGCTCTTCGCCGGGTTAAAGCGGTACGGATCGCGGATCTCCAGGCGCACACCCCCCGCCGTCCCCCTTACTTCCGGGACAAAGAGCACCCCGGGCAGCCCCGCTCCGTTGAGCAGTTCGGCAAAACGGACGGCATCGAGACCTTTCCCGCCAATCCAGCGAAATTTATCCGCCTGAAAAACACCTGTCCCTTCTCCTAACCCGGTCGCCATGTAGCCATAAAGGGAGTTAAGATCGGGGATGTTGGGGGAAGTCTGCACAAAAGGCAAGCCTGTATCATAGAAGGCCATAGCCCGATGATAACCTTCCATGGGAACAACGGTCAGGTCAGCGCCGATATGGCGGTTAAAGAAACGGGCTAATTCCCCGGCGGTCATGCCGTGGGCCATGGGCAGGTTATCCACCCCTATAAAAGATTTAAAAGGGTCCTCCAGCACAGGTCCTTCCACGATCATCCCTCCCAGGGGGTTGGGACGATCGAGGACGATTAGCGGTTTTTTGTACTTCTCCGCCGCAACCAGGCAGTATTGCAGAGTGGACATATAGGTATAACTACGGGCGCCAATATCCTGAATATCGAAAAGGAGTACGTCGATTTTCAGCAACATCTCATAAGTAGGCATTCTGGTACTGCCGTAGAGACTGTAAACCGGGATGTCATATCGGGGATGTATATAGGAATCCACCCATGCCCCGGCTCTTACGATCCCGTCGATACCGTGCTCGGGAGCATAAAGGGCGATCAGTTTTGTTCCCCTGCTAGCGAGTAAAATATCGATAAAACTAATCCCCCGGCTGTCCACACCCGTCTGATTGGTAACCAATCCCACCTTCTTGCCGTCGATAAGCTGGGAATAGCTTTCCAGTAAGACCTCGTTGCCCAGTTTTACCGCCGCTGTTGCATTACATGTTCCTGCAGCGGGAAAGGCAAGGTTAACTATTACAAGTGCCAGCAAGAAAAATATCTTCCTCGTTTTCTCCTTATTTTTACCTGGGCTTAGCCCGGGTCTATCATTAATTCTTTTTTTCATCAATAACGTTTTCCTTTCATTTTTAAGGATTAATATTTAGAGAAGTTATTTCAAATCAAGGGCAAACTTTATAGCTTTATTGACCTTATCAATCTTCTCTGGAACAAGATCGGCTATCTTTTCTGTAAGCAGCTCCTTTCTAATAGTAATCATTGTATCGAGATTTATTACACACTTTTTAGGTAAACCATCTTCTATTCCGAGATTCACTTCTACGGGTATATTGCGTATTGTAGAAGTAACCTCAGCAACAGTAACAGCATTGCGCACAGAATAAGCCTCATCCCTGGAGAGTAAAACTACCGGCCTTTTACCTATAGGACTCGGTAAATTTGCCCACCAAATCTCACCTTTATGCATATTAAAACTCCCTATCTAAGGTTTCAAACTGAACTTGTTCAAGTTGAGCTATATAATTTGTTTTCTCTGGAATTCTTTTGTAACCATCAATATATTTTTTGATTTTAAATTGTTCATCCTCTTTTGCAAAAAAGAATTTAATTATTTCCTGTACAAATGCGCTCCTGCTAAGACCTTTCTTCTTTTTTTCTTCTTCTATTCTTTCATACTCTTCATGTGAAATAGTAACTGTCAATTTTAATTTTGACATATTTATCCCCTTTGTATAACATTTATTCTACTTTTGTTATACCGTTATTATACCAATATAAAAAACCTTGTCAATTCTTCTTTAATAGATTTCCTAATCCTTTAATGTAATTTTTACTTTAAATTGATTTATGGATTTTAATTTATATTTTAACAAATGCTCCCCTTTAACCCAGGTATTATTTCTCTTCAATAATGCATCCAAGGTTTCTAAATTTCCCCTTAGTTCTTGCTAAGTCTTTTTCTGACTTTCAAAATCTGAGAACGCCCAGTAACCTAAAATAATCAGGTTTATCGGCGAAATGATAGATAGTATCCCAAAAAGAATCGGGTTCTTACCGTGCTTGGCTGCTATCTTGCCAAAGCATACAGCAATGTAGATACATACAATCGCACTTATCATCCAACCCAAGGTATTCATATTAGACATCTCCTTTCTTTTTTAAACTTTTACTTATCTTGTTTATTCCCGAACCCAGATCAATTATTTTTCCATATTGGCGGTATAAAGAAATCTGGTTCGGTTATACTACTTTTTGCTTCTTTATGCTCAATATTATATACTGAATTAAGAATTTTTTCGACCTTTTCTTTGTTTAAAACTAGCGGGATTTTTTGTCTTTTTAAATCTTTGAACTTATTTTCCAATAGGTCCCTATTAGTTTTCTATTAGTTTTATTAGTGTATTATTTATATATTCTTATTCTGGCAGAAAGAAAAGTTTTTGCCTATCCTAATTGATTCAGATGATTCTATTGTTAGGAGTTATTTATAATTTTAGACCCCATTAATTTTATTCTAATTTACAAGCTAAGGAAATAATCGATAATACCATTCATGATCACTCCGGCAAATTCTCTCTGATACTTGGGTTGAAGGAGATACCAATTATCATCCGGATGCATCATAAAGGCTGCCTCAACCAGAACACTTGGGACCTGTGGGCGCCTTAATACGACAAGGTCACTTCTTTTCCAAACTCTTGTCCGGGGAAGTCCTATCCTTTCCACTAGATTATCCAGTATAATTTCGGCCAGTTTCTGATTGTAAGCATAGTTATAAAGTGTCATATGACCATGATAATTAATAGCATCTGCTCCCTCAGCATGTGCATTGGCATGAATACTGATGAAAAGATCGGCATTATGCTCAAGGGCACTGTCTATACGTTCATAGAGATCCACATTTACATCCTTGGTACGGGTCATGATTACCTCTGCCCCTTTATCTTTAAGCATGCTCTGGAGAAACTTACCGATTTCTAACACTACATCTTTTTCATGAATATCCCCGGGACCGATAGCGCCCGAAGATTCACCTCCGTGTCCCGGATCAATTACTATAATTCGCCCTCGTAGGGGATTATCTTCTGAAATCTGGGGCAGTTTACGTACACTAATTACCAATTCCGTCCCCTCCCAACGGTAATCAAATCCGGCCAGCGGTTGATTCATTCCAATGGTTATTGCTGCTGCATCGGATTCTTCTTGAACAGGAGACTCAATTTCAATTTTTTGTACAGAAGGCGCTTCCCCTTCTTGTATAATATTCTCACTTTTTTTAACACCATACAAAATCAATCTGAGCTGTTGAGGCTCATCTTCTATAAGAAAGGGAATACATTCCCGAGTATTAAAGCGGATCTCAACCTCATTCTTGGTTTCATTCAGTCCTATTTTGGAAAGTCCGGTAAAAGGTTTATTAATTACATTCCCCATTTCTTTGACATCGCCCTGGTAAATCAGATAATTTTTTACACCCAGGTTTACACGCAAATAGTTTCCAGCAACCCCAATGACTTCCAATCGGGTTCCCGGGAGAATATAATAACCAACCATCTGGGTGGGCAGACCATCCCCGCCCAGGGTAGAGCTGTGGAGAATAAAGGAATTTTCTTTAACCTGATATATCCTGGTTCGATTGCCTGTAACTTCAACGATACGCGGGGGAAGACCGGAAGCAAAACGAACCTTACCCGGCAATTCTCGGCTGACCTCTTTATCTTCCCTCCTTAGAGTAACTGTGATAATCTGAGGTGATGTTTCTCTTAAAAAGGGAACATCTTCGGCTTGAACTGTATAACTTCCCATATAGATTCCTTGACCCTCCAGGGGCAAGGGCAAATCGTTCACTTCCTCCATGGAAACTTCATTTGAACTGTCACCAATCCGAAACACCGCCTCGGCTTCCGGGCTACCCTGAATGATCACTTTCAACTTATCACCTTCTTTGAGCACCTGATCTTGTTTGGGTTGAATATGAGTAGAATGAATGGTCAGGGGATTTCTCGGCAACTCCTCCCACAAACGGGGGTAGATTACCGTTCTTTCGATTAATGTTCGTTCTCCGCCCCTGCTGGCAACAACAACAATCGGAAACTCTTCCTCTTTTGGCACCTCTACCAGGGTAAGAAAATTACCGGTCCTGAAATCGAACTTTTTCACTTCCTCATCATTGACGGTAACTTTTACTGCGGGTGAAGCGTCAGTTGTACCAAAGATAAAAAGAGGGCTGCCCCCTATCCTCTGTCCTGATCGCGAGGGATAGGCTACCTTCAAAGATGGTGCTTCCTCTGTTTTCTGCCATGATGGTACTTCCTCTGTTTTCTGCCATTGTTTTAATTCATCTAAAAGCTCTATGGAAAAGCCATTTTTATAAACTTCCCTGGCATAAGTCCTCTGTTCATTTGTCGGTAATTTTTCCAATAAATCGATAAATTCTGTTTCATATGTGTCAAGATCTTCCAGGGAAGCAAGATAGAAACTAAAGATAGCAGGGAATTTACCGTTAAGATATTCCCGTACATTCACGGGAGATGAAAACGAGGTGATACTAAATATCCGCAGGATAAAGATTAAAATTAATAATAAGCATATTGTTCTTTTCATTTATTTACCCTCTATTATATTCAATTCAATGTTTGGGTATAATTCATGTGTACTAATTTCAAGTTGTGTTAACAAATTACCTTAACACTGTTATGCTCTCTTTCCATATATTCTTATTCTGGCATAAAGAAAGTAATTTTACTATCCTGATTGATTCAGATTATTCTATAGTTAGGTGTTATTTATAATTTTAGACCCGTTAGACATTCACTAAAACTTTGGAAAAATAACATTAAATCTATATTATATTTATGCTTAATATTATATATTGAATTATGAATTTTTTCGACCTTTTCTTTGTACAATGGTAAAGGTAATAATCATCTCATATTTTAATTAAAGAAAAGACCTTCCCGGAATAAGTCTCCATCTTTTAACTATCATTTGTTGTCCAAAATTTACAATCTATAATCAGATATCGAAGGACGATTTCGATTAAAAGGCGGCTCTCGATCTAATACACCCTATGGCATACAAAGTGCTACTTCAGAAAGCAAAAGAGATTTTCGTTATAGTAAACATCTTAATATCTACTTTCAACATATTATTGATTTGCTTAAAGAAGCAAAACAAATTTATATTTTTGGTCCGGGTGAAGCAAAAATTGAGTTAAAGAAAAAGATAGAAGAGAATAATATGTTTTTAGATAAGATCTCCGATATGGAGGTAACCGATAAGTTGACTGAACCGCAAATTGTAGCAAAAGTAGAAAATATTTTGAGAAAGAATAAGAAAGGGAAAGAGGATTTGGGTCTCGACATTTGACTTAGCTTCTTTTTTGCAGTAATTTTTAAGTTCAGGCTTCACGAGTTCACAAAATCTAAAACATAGAAATTTGAAGCTGTGAGGCCTGAATCCATTTCCCATCTTAAATAATAAGGGAAAAATAAACAGGTGTCTGTCCTTAATGCCCTGTAATTTGTAAAATTTATCTATTCCATCTAAGGTAGTATGATTAGAAAGCTTGAACATTTCTCTTGCATCCCGATTGGATATCTGACCGTTTTGATTTATAAATACACATAAAGTTATATTCGACAAAGTTTTGGAAAGTCCTTCTTTTTTGAAGAAAAAGTTATTGGTTTTTGATTTTTTGTTATTATAAAAAGTATCGCGAGATTGCCACGGATGATATTAAATATTAATTGAATATCTTCCTCACAATGACAATTAATGGATTCCCATTTTCATGGGAATGACAAAAGGAGCATGGGAATGACAGAGAGGGGGGTGCGGGAATGACAAAAAGAAGCATGGGAATGACAATATTTCGCAATGACAATATTCCCCTTATATTTTTAAATAATTTTGTATTAAAATATTTTCAATAAAAAGGGTTTTTTGATTTAAATGGCGAATTATTAATATATAATGATAATACTATTATGGATTTCTGCTTCCGCAGAAATAACAGGTGAGTGATAGATGGTAAAAAAATGAGGCGGAGAAATGAAAAACTTTAAAATAAAAAAGAATATTTAGTTTCGTTTTTAGTGAATTTATTAGAAATTGGAGGAGAAAAAATGTCTAAAAATATTTTTAAAATTATATTGCTTTTTATTTTATTATTTTGTCTATCGAATTTTGCCTTCTTTGCCAATGTGGATACCCCAAGCGAAGAAAGAGTAGAAAATACTGCTATTGATCTAACTTATGCTGATATGGAAGCTCAATTTGTTAATAATGTATTTATCACTAAAGATGACGAATTTAAGGTAATGGTAGAAAAGGATTTAGAATTAGAAGATTTGTTGGCTAAATATAAAAAGAAAGGATTGAAAATTGGTCTGGCCTTAGGGGGCGGCTCGGCACGAGGATTGGCCCACGTAGGTGTTATTCTAGCACTTGAAGCCTATAATATTCCTATCGATATAATCGCCGGCACCAGTATTGGTTCGGTCATTGGAGGCCTCTATGCCAGCGGAGCAACTATTAGACAATTGGAAGAAGTGGCACTCTCCATTAAAAAGAGCAAGACTCTTTTTATGCTGGACCCTGTCTTTCCCCACTCTGGGTTAATCAGTGGTGATCGTATAGAAAAAATGCTCAATCAGTTTGCCTTAAAAGATAAAACCTTTGACGATCTTAGTATTTTCTTCGCTACTGTAGCTGCCGATGTAGAAAGCGGAGCAAAAGTGATCTTGAACCAAGGGAAAGTAATAGATGCGGTAAGAGCCAGTATCGCTATACCGGGAATATTTACACCGGTAAAGTATGGGGATTATTACCTGGTAGATGGGGGAGTAGTGGATCCGGTCCCGGTGGATGTAGTCAAGATGATGGGAGCCGATATTATTATTGCTGTCAGTCTCGCTAAAATAAGTCCTTATAATGCTGTCTTGATGATTGATAAAAAGAGCGGCTTCTTAAAGGAGGTAGAAAATTTAAAGGACTTAAGAATAAATAAAGAAGAAAGCCCAAAATTTAAGGATACAAAGGATACAGAAGAAATTACTCCTTTAGCTGATGAAGAAATGAGTAGATTAAAACGAAAAATAGAGCAGGTTAAACTAAAATTTGAGGGTCCTAATCTCTTTGAAATAATCAACCAATCCACCGATATTATGGGAGCAAAAATTACCGACCAAAGCCTGAAAGGGGCAGATGTAGTCATCGTCCCCTTTGGAATTAAAGAAATAAATCTTTTTGATTTTGATGAGGCGGAAATACTGATTAAAGGTGGCATTATGGCTTGTCTGGTTAATATGCCTGAGATTAAAAGAGCGATAAAAGAAAAACTACGAGAATAAAATAATGGATACCATGGTAGCAGCTAAAAAAGATAATGATTTTCCCTTATATATAGGAATATTCTTTTTTTCTGGTTCAGTCTTGCTTTTTGAACTCTCTCTTATGCGAGTATTTTCTATTCTCCAATGGAATTATCTGGCTTTCATGATTATTAGTATCGCTTTTTTAGGATATGGAGCGAGCGGAACTTTTTTATCGGTCTTTCCCGGCATATTGAAAAAGACTGAAGGAAAAAATTTATATAAATACCTTTTATTATTTTCACTATTTTTTTCTTTGGGCTCTTTATTCTCTCTATTTATCATCTCTAAAATCCCCTTTGACCTTTATCGGATAACTACGGATAGATATCAATTACTGTACTTAATAATTTATTATTTAGCCATTACTACACCCTTTTTCTTTGCCGGACTTTGCATCTCTTTAGCTATATCTAAACTACCCAAAAAAATAAATAAAATATATTTCTGCGATTTGGGAGGTGCATCTATCGGCTGTATCTCTTTTTTAGTTCTGGCTAATTATATAAGTTTGAGCCATTTATTAATCATCCCTCCCCTGTTCTCTTTTTTAGCTTCTTTTTTATTTTCCTTAAAACTAAAAGATAAAAGCTCAATGATTTATATTGTGGGGATATTTGTTTTTATTATTTTATTTAGTGGAGCAGGGAGTTTTTATTCTTTCCCGATAAATCCTTATAAAAGTTTATTCACTTTATTGCGCTACCCTAATTCCCGAATAATTGATAGGCAGGAGAATAGTGTCGCCAGATTGGAGGTGGTAGAAAGTGAAGGGGTAAAATACGCCCCGGGGTTAAGTTTGAATTTCTCGGGAGAGATCCCTGAACAATTAGGTCTGGTCACCGATGGTGATGGATTGAGTGCAATTACCAGATTGGAGGGGGAGGAGGATTTAGAGGCATTGAAGAAAATAGAGTTTTCAGATTATATCTCTTCTGCTTTAGGATTTCATCTTGTAAGGGATATAGATAATCAGGGAAAGATATTAATCATCGGACCTGGTGGAGGATTAGATATCCTGGGAGGAATTTATAACGGTGCAGAGGAGATTTGGGGAATTGAGATGAACCCCAATGTCAAGATTTTACTTCAAAATAATTATAGCGATTACTCGGGAAATATTTATAACCGTGAGGGAATTAATATTTTAACCGGTGAAGGAAGGAGTGTATTAAAAGGATTAGACCAAAAGTTTGACTTGATTCAAATTTCTTTAATTGGCTCATCCAATACTGCTTCCGGAGGATTTTATAGCATATCTGAAAATTATCTTTATACAGTAGAGGGGTTTATGGACTTTTGGCAGCATCTTTCTGATGGAGGAAAGTTAAGTATCACTCGCTGGCTAAAATTCCCTCCTCGAGAGGTTGTACGTCTTTGCAGTATCAGTTTGGAAGTTCTCAGTCGAATGGGGATAGAAAAACCGGAAAATCATCTGGCTGTAATTCGTAGTTGGGCTACCTCTACCCTTATCTTAAGCAAAAAAGAAATAGGAGAGAAAGAGATAAGAATAATTAAAGATTTTTGTGATAAAAGGAACTTTGATACAGTCTATTTCCCGGGGATCAAGGAGGAAGATGCTAATATAAATCATATCCTGGAGCAGAGTTATTATTATCAGGAGATAGACCAATTGGTTAATAGTTTTAAGAAGGATGAGTTAAAGGATTTTTATGATAGTTATTTCTTTAATGTTTCAGCAGTCACCGATAATCAACCTTACTTCTTTTATACTCTAAAATTGCAAAATATCCCCATGATAATTAAAAGTACAGCTAATTGGCAGTCTTTAATAGAATGGGGAAATTTAATTATATTTGCCACTTTCCTTCAGGGAATCATATTTAGTATCATTTTCATATTTTTACCTTTAATTTTAAAGGGACTCCCTGTAAGTAAAAGAAAGGTAAAAATTCCTTTTTTGCTTTATTTTGCCTCTTTAGGTTTAGGGTATATGCTTTTAGAAATCTCTTTTATCCAAAAATTTATCCTCTATCTAACCAATCCTGCTTATTCTACTTCCATTATCATCTTTTCCTTTTTATTCTTCTCCGGCTTGGGAAGTTTTTATTCTAAAAAAATAGAAAAAAATTATATTAAAAGTTTGAAAATTATTATACTTTCCCTCTGTGTAATCTTATTACTATATCAAATTATTTTACCTCATATCTTTAATACTACTTTGAAATACAGTTTGTTAATGAGAATATTAATTACTATAGGACTAATTTCCCCTTTAGGGTTTTTAATGGGGATGCCCTTCCCTTTAGGGATAAGGTTGGTTAGTTCGATAGAGCAAGGAAAGGAAAAAGGGCTTATCCCCTGGTTGTGGGCGACTAACAGTTTCTGTTCTGTTATCGCCTCTGTTTCCGCAGTGATAATCGCCCTCTTCTTTGGGTTTAAGGCAGTGGCTACATTAGCTGCTCTGGCATATCTTTTTGGATTTCTCAGTATAACAGGGATAACAGAGAACAGAGGACATGGAACCAGAGAACCGTCCCCTATTCCTATTCTTTTTCTCAGTATTGTTTTGATATTTAACTTTATCAACACATTAGAAGTTTTTGCATCTGACTCGGGCAATAAACAAGATATCGTTTCCGGAGTAGTCCCCCATCATTTGTTGGCTGAAGAGATTATTGAAGATTTTTTTAGTTATATTTCCTCCCAGGAAAAGCCCAAAACCATAGTTATCTTAAGCCCGGATCATTTTAAAAGCGGAATTCTCATGGAAAGTAATTCATTTATTACTATCG
>Ga0154857_1019_pt3 | contig 18936 bp, 17 predicted proteins | sample Rifle2008BG19ft_FD_105829 | JGI IMG/M metagenome (GOLD analysis project Ga0154857, IMG submission 105829) | Candidatus Atribacteria bacterium RBG_19FT_COMBO_35_14
TATCTTAAGCCATGATGGAGGATATTCTACAGTATATGGGCATAACTCGGTAAATTTAGTGAAGAAAGATCAGTATGTTACAAGGGGAAACATGATTGGCAAAGTAGGAAGAACTGGAAATGCTACTGGTTCCCACCTCCATTTTGAAGTAAGGTTAAACGGTAAGCCGGTTAATCCTCTACCATATTTACAATAGGTAAATTATTTTTTTAAGCTATTAATTTCTGTCTAATCGAAATTGAATTTGCAATAGTGATACAATAGGAGTAAGAAAGAAAGGAGGAATATAATTTAAAGAATTAATTGGGTTTTTTAATTAATAAAGTATTGCAAAGGAGAATAAATATGAAAAGTAAATTATTTATAATTTTGTTGTTAACAGTAGGATTAGTATTTAGTGTAGTTGGAGCCGCTTCTGCAAGTGGCACTTTGGTATTCGGCAGCAGTGGTGATGTCTCGGGATTAGACCCTGCAGATGTAACCGATGGAGAATCAATCCAGAGGATGGATAACATTTTTGAGGGATTAGTGGAATTTGAATCAGGCTCTACATTGATAAAACCTTGCTTGGCTACTTCCTGGGAGACATCTGCAGATGGGACAGAGATTGTTTTCCACTTAAGAGAAGGGGTTAAATTCCATGATGGCACAGACTTTAATGCCGATGCAGTCGTCTTTTCTTTTGCCCGCCAGTACGATACCACCCATCCTTACAATCAATATGGTGAGTGGCCCTATTGGGGATATATGTTCTATGATGTAGATAGAATGGAGAAGATTGATGACTTTACGGTAAAACTTGTTTTAAAAAGACCGAATGCCTCTATTATGACCAGTTTAGCCATGTTCACGGTTTGTATTGTAAGCCCGACCAATGCCGAAAAATATAAAGAAGATGCCTTTAAAAATCCCTGCGGAACCGGTCCTTTTAAATTTGTCGAATGGGTAAAAGATGACCATATCACCTTGGAAGCTAATGAGAATTATTGGAGGGAAAGAGCCAGCCTGGATAAATTAATCTTCAAAGTTATTTCTGACCCTTCAGCCAGACTTATGGCTTTGGAAGTGGGTGAAGTGCAGGGGATAGAATATCCCAATCCAGCTGACTTAGACAGAATAAAGGCTAATAAAGATTTGAAACTTTTAACCGAACCAGGAATGAATGTCGGTTATATGGCTATGAATGAGGGATATGGATACATCGATGAAAATAAAAATGGTGTTCGTGATCTAGATTCAGAGCCTTTGGTTAAAACCCCGGGATATTTTGAACCCCTTACTAAAAAGGAAGTGAGACAGGCAATCAACCTGGCCATTGATAAACAATCGATAGTGGATAATCTTTACATGGGGACAGCCATTAAAGCTAAAAATGGAATGCCTCCCTTTATGCTGGGCTATAATGATGCAATAGAAGATTATCCATATGACCCGGCAAGAGCTAAAGAGCTGTTAGCTAAAGCCGGCTACCCGGATGGTTTTGAAGTGACTCTATATGTCATGCCGGTATCCCGGCCGTATATGTTTGATCCTCCCAAGATTGGGGAAGCCATTCAGAGTTATTTAGCAGCAGTGGGCATCACTGTAAAATTTTATCAGGTTGATTGGGGAACCTATCTACAGGAAACCATGGAAGGAAATCACCAAATGTGCCTTTTAGGGTGGACCGGTGATAATGGAGACCCGGATAATTTTATGAATGTATTATACGGAGCAAATGCCTGTTCTATTGGTACTGCTGGAAATTATGCCTTCTATACGAATAATACTAACCAGGAATTGCTTTCCGCAGCTTTAGCCACGTATGATGAGGAAAAGAGAGCAGCCTATTATAAGAAGGCTCAGGAAATGATTCACGAAGATGCCGGTTGGGTTTATCTGGCTCATTCAAATCAAAATATGGTCTTTAAATCAAATGTAAATGGTTTTGTAATTAATCCCACTAGTAGATATTTTTTCTACCCGGTAGTAATAGAATAAAAAAACTCTCTTAGTTTGAATTTTCCTAAATGGGAAGAGGTAACTTAGTTGCCCCTTCCCCGAGTGAAATTAAAATGTGCCTGCAAGGGCACTTTTTTTTCATATTGTATTTTAATAGTTAAAAAGTATAATAGTATAAGTATAATTTAAAAAAAGTTAGGAATGAGTAGATGAAGTGGTATATTACCAAAAGATTATTCATGTTGATTCCGGTACTATTAGGAGTATCTATTCTCGCCTTTTCTTTGATTCGTTTAGCCCCCGGTGACCCGGCAGTAACGATAGCCGGACAACATGCCTCTCCCCAGGTTATCAGTGCTATCAGAGAAAAATACGGGTTAAATAAACCCCTCACTACGCAATATTGGATCTGGCTGAAACAGGTTTTACATGGGGATTTGGGACGTTCCATCGTGTCTAATGAATTCGTAGCTAAGGAAATATTGGAAAGATTTCCTAATACCATCGAACTGACAATGTTATCCATGTTTTTTGCTATCATTGCAGGCTGTATTGCCGGGATTATCTCAGCTTCGAGGCAGTATTCGATTTTTGATTATAGTATTATGGGGCTTGCCCTTTTTGGTGTATCCCTACCCGTTTTCTGGTTAGGAATTATGTTAATGATGATTTTTGGCGTTTGGCTGAGATGGCTTCCTATCAGTGGGCGCATAAGTATGATGATTTCTTTCCAACGAATTACCGGTTTTTACCTGCTGGATAGCCTCATTACCGGCAATTTAGCAGCTTTCATAAGTTCACTTCGTTATCTAATTTTACCTTCTATTGCTCTATCTACTATTCCGATGGCTACCATTGCCCGGGTAACCAGGTCGAGTATGTTAGAAGTATTAAGACAGGATTTTATAAGAACTGAAAGGGCTAAGGGATTATCAGAGAGAATGGTCATCTATAAACATGCGGTAAGAAATGCTATGATTCCGGTCATTACCGTAATCGGATTGAATTTTGGCTTACTGCTTGCCGGAGCTATCTTGACAGAAACAGTCTTTTCCTGGCCGGGAATAGGCAGATATGTGGTGAACGGAGTAACTATGAGAGATTATCCTGTGGTACAGGGATGTGTATTATTTTTTGCCTCCATGTTTGTCATTGTGAATCTGATAACTGATATTGTTTATGTTTATATCGATCCAAGAATTCATTACGGATAGGAAAAAAATGAAAAGAACAAGAGAGACCAAAACCCATGAATTAGTAAGAAGGCTTAAATATAATAAATCAGCGGTCTTTGGCTTAGCAATTGTTGTAATACTGATTTTATGTGCCATATTTGCTAACTACATTGCTCCCAATAGCCCTACTCCTTCCCCTCCGGAACTTTTCAAGGCTTTAAAACCGGGATTCTGGAGTGAAGATAAAGTAGAAGGTATGCCCTTGGGGGCTGATGCCATGGGAAGATGTATTTTAAGTCGAATTCTCTATGGTGCAAGAGTCAGTTTAACTGCTGGTTTTGTAGCAGTGGGTATTGCTATGATTTTGGGAATAACTTTTGGTACTTTGTCTGGTTATTATGGCGGTTGGGTGGATGCACTTATTATGAGAATAGTTGATATTATGTTTGCCTTTCCAGCATTGTTACTGGCTATTGTCATTGTAACCGTTCTGGGTCAGGGATTGGATAAAGCAATGATAGCAATAGGTATAGTTTATACCCCCCAGATGGCCAGGATTATCAGAAGTTCGGTACTCTACATTAAAGAGATGGAATATATCGAAGTCCAAAAAGCAATCGGGTCGAGCGATGCTAGAATTATTTTTCGCCATGTCCTCCCCAATAGCATAGCACCGGTAATTGTATACGGCACCTTGATGTTAGCCTCTGCCATTTTAGACTGTGCAGCTCTTGGTTTTTTAGGGTTAGGAGCTCAACCTCCCACTCCGGAATGGGGTGCTATGCTCTCTAAAAGCTATTCCTATATTGTAAGTGGAGCATGGTGGGCAGCAACATTTCCCGGAATAGCGATATTATTTTCTGTTATAGGCCTTAACCTATTAGGAGACGGTTTAAGAGATATCTTGGACCCCCGGCTTAAAACTTAATGATGTACCACCAGGATAAAGCGAGACGAGATATGAAAACATTACTGGAAATAAAAAATTTAAAAACTCACTTTTTTACCCATGAAGGTACAGTAAAGGCTGTAGATGGAGTCAGTTTTAAAATTAATCAAGGGGAAACTTTAGGAATTGTAGGAGAATCCGGAAGTGGTAAGAGTGTCACTGCCTTGTCGGTTATGAGATTGATTCCTCATCCTCCGGGAAAGATTGTGGGAGGAGAAATATACTTCGAGGGCAAAGACCTCTTAAAGTTAGAGGATAAAGAAATTAGAAAGATAAGAGGGAAGAAAATATCAATGATCTTCCAGGAACCCATGACTTCATTGGACCCGGTATTCACTGTCGGTTATGAAATTGGGGAAGTCATTCAATTGCATCAGGGGTTGAATAAAAAAGAGGCCAGAAAAAAAGCCATAGAGATATTGAAAATTGTAGGGATACCGGATGTAGAGAAGAGAATAGATAATTACCCTCATGAGTTGTCCGGAGGGATGAGACAGAGAGTGATGATTGCCATGGCTCTATCATGTAATCCCACCTTGCTTATTGCTGATGAACCTACCACTGCCCTTGATGTTACCATTCAAGCCCAGATTTTAAGATTGATTAATGAATTAAAAGGTGAATTTGGAGCATCGGTGATGTTGATAACTCATGATCTGGGAATCATTGCGGAAATGTGTGATAATGTAGCGGTGATGTATGCCGGTCATATTGTAGAATATACAGATATATATACGCTTTTTAACCATCCCCTTCATCCTTATACCAAAGGATTAAGCAAATCAATACCCCGAATGAATATTGAGGTAGAACATCTTGATACAATTCCGGGTATAGTCCCCAATCTCCTTGATTTGCCTTCAGGATGTCCATTTCACCCCAGATGTGATTTCAGTTTTAAGAGATGTGTTGAAGAGATGCCAGAACTGATAGAGATAGAAAATTCTCATCTGGTAAAATGTCATTTAGTCAAGAAGAGGATAAGGAGCAAAAAAGTAGAATGGAAAAATTGGTAGAAGTGAAAAATCTGAAAAAATGGTTCTGGATTGGAAAATCACCTTTAGGCAAAAAAAAGGCAGTCAGGGCGGTAGATGATGTAAGTTTTTATGTGGGAAAGAAAGAAGTGCTTGGTCTGGTGGGTGAATCAGGATGCGGAAAAACTACCTGTGGAAAAACTATCCTGAGAATATTGGATCCAACGGAAGGTCAAGTCTATTTTAATGGTCAGGAAATAACTCATTTAAGAAAAAAAGAGATGATAATGGTTAGAAGAAAGATGATGATTATCTATCAGGATCCTTTTGGTTCGCTCGACCCCAGGATGACCATAGGCTCAACTATCGCTGAACCGATGGAAGTACATAAGATTGGTTCTAAAAAAGAACAAGAAGAGAGAGTAATTGAGATTATGGAAAAGGTTGGTCTTCTGCCAGACCAGATAAACAGATACCCTCACGAATTTAGCGGCGGCCAAAGACAGAGAATAGGGATTGCCCGAGCTTTAGCAACTGGTCCGGAATTTATAGTTGCCGATGAATGCGTATCGGCTTTAGATGTCTCTATTCAAGCCCAGATTATTAATTTATTACAGGATTTACAGAAAGAATTCGGATTGACCATTTTATTTGTAGCCCACGATTTAAGCGTAATAAAACATATCTGTGATAGAGTGGCAGTTATGTATTTAGGTAAGATAGTAGAAGCCGCCCCCAAAAGAGAATTATTTAATGATCCTAAACACCCTTATACCCAGGCATTACTTTCTGCTATACCCATCCCCGATCCTAAATTTAGAAAAAAAGGTCAAATTTTGATGGGCGATGTTCCCAGCCCGGTAAATCCTCCTTCGGGATGCCGATTTCATACCAGATGCTCTTATGTAAAAACTATATGTAGAGAAGAAGAGCCGGAACTGAAATGTTTCGAAAATAATCATTATGTAGCTTGCCATCTATTTTCTAATCCCGTTGATACAAATCTTAGTGGCTCAGCAAGATAAAAAGAAGAATACTACTTTATTGTATCTCCTCTCTCTATTACTCTTAACTCGATGCTCAATACTATATACTTGATACTATATTGAAGATAGTTTGTATTTTTGGAAAAAAAATGTTATAATATAAAAAATAAAAAGATAGGAAGTGAGTAACGGGTTCAAAAAATCCAAAAAATGTTTAAAATCGGTGATAAAGTATCTCATCCTTCCTTTGGGGTTGGAGACATTGAAAAGATAGAAGAAAAGAAAGTATTGGGGCAAAAAGAAGAATACTATATTCTAAAATTAATGGTAAACGAAATGACTTTAATGATTCCAATAAATAAAGCTGAAGAAATTGGCTTAAGGTATATTATTGACCCTGAAACGGTACCAGACGTATTAAACGTGTTAAGCGATAGAATAGACGATGAAATGCATGAAAATTATAAGCAGAGGATAAGATCTCAAACAGAAATGGTTGATAGTGGAGATATCTTAAAAGTAGCTCAGGTAGTAAAAAACTATACTCATCGAGGTACTGAAGAAAAATTATCTTCCACAGAGCGAGGATTATTCGAGAGAGCTCGCAAGATCTTGGTAGGTGAAATTAGTATTGCTTGCAATATTGAAAAAAATAAAGCAAAATATATAATTAAAGAGGCAGTTAGTAAAGGGGATAGAAGCAGGCAAATAAAAAGTCATTGAAAAAAATTAAATTACTAAAAATTTAAGAATAAATGAAAAATAAAATAGAGCCCATGGTTTTCCATGGGCTCTATTTATAGAAAATATAACAAAAAGGAGAAATGTTATTATGACTAAGGTTATTGATGGAAGAAGAATAGCTAAAGAGATTAATGAATCTTTAAAGGTAAAAGTAGAAAATTTTATTAATGAATATAAAATAACTCCTAAATTAGCAGTAGTTATGGCAGGAGAAGACCCGGCATCCTTATTTTATGTAAAGATGATTGCTAAATCCTGCGAAAGAGCTTCTATTGACTTTGAAAAACATAGTTTGCCTTCCGAAACCACCGAAGAAGAACTCTTAAAACTCATAGACAATTTGAATAAGAATAAAAAAGTAAGTGGGATTATAGTGCAAGTTCCCCTTCCCAAGCATATAAACCAGGAGCGGATTCAGGAAGCAGTAAATCCTTGCAAAGATGTAGATTGTTTTAACCCTATAAATATGGGAAGACTGGCTTTAGGCAAACCGGAGTTTCTACCTTGCACGCCTTATGCGGTATATGAATTAATGAAGAGAGAAAATATTGTTGCAGAAGGAAAACATACCGTTATCGTAGGAAGGAGTAATATTGTTGGAAGACCAATGGCCCTCATACTTCTCCAGAAAAAGCAGTATGCCAATGCTACTCTTACTATCTGTCATTCTCGAACCAATGATTTAAGCTGCTTTACTCGTCAAGCAGATATTCTAATTGCTGCAGTAGGAAAACCAGAGATAATTAAACGGGATATGGTAAAAGAGGGAGTAGTAATTATAGATGTGGGGACTAATGAGGTAGGGGGAAAGTTGGTGGGGGATGTAGCTTACGAGGAAGTCTGGGATAAAGCATCTATCATTACCCCGGTTCCCGGAGGAGTAGGACCGATAACTAATGTTATGCTGATGCAGAATACTTTAAAGGCAGCAGAGCAAGCGAAAGGAGACTATAAAAAATGAAAATTAGAACCTATAAGGCACAAACAAAATGGTTAGAGGGAACTAAAGCAGAGACAAAAATAAGGGAATTTAAAGTAATTGTTGATGAACCCTTAGAGTTAAAAGGTACTAATACTGCTCCTAACCCGGTAGAGTTATTATTAACAGCATTAGGTGGATGTGTAGCATTAACATACCATGGTTATGCTAAAAGATGTGAGGTAGATATAGAGGATTTAATAGTTAGTTTAGAAGGAGATATGATTCCTGGCGTTTGGGTAGATAAGGCAGGCAGAGAGAGGAGAGGTTTTAAACAGATTAGATATGAAGTACAGATAAAAACAAAAGCTATGGAAGAAAAGGTCCTTCAACTTCAGAAATTAGTTGAAGAAAAATGCCCAGTATCCGATATGCTGATTAATCAGATAGAGTTGAAGGGGAAAATTAATATTATTTAATATTATTTAGTTACTCAGTTTTTTACCCTTTTTATCTTTTCAATATTTATCATTAAGGCAGCGATGTCTGAAGGGGTTATTCCGGGAATTCTTTTAGCCTGACCCAAAAAAATTGGCTGCACTTCCGAGAACCTCTCTTTGCCTTCATGAGATATACCATGCATATTAAAATAATCGATATTTTTAGGTATTTTATAATTCTCTAATTTCTTAAATCTTTTTACCTGAATCTCTTGTCGTTTAATATATCCAGCGTATTTTATTTGAATTTCAACTTGCCCGGTTACCTCGGCAGGCAATTCTGGTCTGTTAGGATCGATAGAAGTAGTTTGATGGTAAGTTACCTCAGGCCTGGTAAGCAAAGCAGCTAAATTTGTTGCCTCAGATAGAGGAGTAGTGCCCAATTTATTTAGTAATTCATTTACTTTTTGGGTGGCATGAATTATTACTTCCTTTAATCTTTTCTTTTCATGTTCAACCAGTGTTTTCTTTTTTAGAAATTTTTTATATCTTTGTTCAGAGATTAATCCCATCTTATACCCATAAGGAATAAGCCTTGAATCAGCATTATCCTGTCTTAATAAAAGTCTATATTCAGCCAGTCCGGTTCTTAGACGATAGGGTTCAGTGACACTTTTAGTAACTAAATCGTCTATTTCTACGGCAATATAAGCTTCTGAGCGGTCCAGGATTAAGGGATCATTATTGTGTGACAGCTGTACGGCATTTATACCAGCTATTAATCCTTGTTCAGCTGCTTCTTCATAACCCGCGGTTCCGTTAATCTGTCCGGCTAAAAATAATCCTTTAATTGCTTTAGTTTCTAAAGAGTATTTTAATTGATTAGGATATATAATGTCATATTCAATAGCATATCCATAGCGGATAATCTTACAATTTTCCAAGCCCTCAATAGTGTGCAAAGCTTCCTGCTGGGCATCAGCAGGTAGACTGGTAAAAAATCCCTGTAAATATATTTCTTCAGTATTATACCCCTCTGGTTCTAAGAATATCTGATGAGATTCTTTTTCGGGGAACCTAATTATCTTATCTTCTATAGAGGGACAATATCTGATAGCGGCACTTTGGATGGTGCCATTAGAGAGGGGCACTCTATGGATATTATCTTGAATTATCTGATGAGTTTTCTGATTGGTGCGGGTCATAAATACCGAAAAATCCTTATATATTTTCCCTTTATTTTCAAAAGAAAAAGACAGAGGAATATCTGCACTTTTCTGTTCTTTCATCCTGGAGAAATCAACCGTTCTTCTATCTATCCGAGGAGGGGTGCAGGTATTTAATCTTCCGACTTTAAAACCCAGCTCTTTAAGATTTTCTGCCAGACCAATCGAGGCAATTTCACCGGCTCTTCCCGCTGAATAGTTAGTTTTTCCAATATAAATTTTACCATTTAAAAATGTTCCATTAGTTAAAATTACTGTGGGCGAAGAAAATTCTATACCACTTTTCACTATTACTCCTTCTATCCGACAATTATTTACTATTAATTTTGTTACCATCTCCTGTTTTAAATCTAAATTTTTCTGGATTTGGAGAGTGTGTATCATTTCCTGAGTATATAATCTTTTGTCTATCTGCGCCCTTAGAGCCCACATAGCCGGACCTTTGCTGGTGTTTAACATCCTTATATGAATAGTGGCTTTATCGGTATTTTTAGCCATTTCTCCGCCTAAAGCATCGATTTCTCGGGCTACATGTCCTTTGCCCGGACCTCCTATAGAGGGATTACAGGGCATCAGGGCAACATTGTCTATATTGGAAGTAATGAGGAGTGTTTTTGCCCCCATTCTGGCAGCGGCAAAAGCGGCTTCACAGCCCGCATGGCCGGCACCTACTACAATTACCTCATATTGATATTGCTTCACCTTTTCAGTTTCTCCTTTATTCAATATTTACTAACGACTAATTTATTTTAGCTTTGCATATTCTAATATATTTTAGTATTTATCGCAAGTTAGAAGGGAAAGTATCGATACTTGATACTATATTTTTCGGTTTTTCTTGCTTGAAAAAAAATATTATGTTATACTTTTAAATGGAGAGATGACCGAGTGGCCGAAGGTGGTTGCCTGCTAAGCAATTGAGCGGGTTAAGGCCTGCTCCGAGGGTTCGAATCCCTCTCTCTCCGCCATTTCTTATAAGTTAAGAGGGCTGCTCTATTGCACGATTTAAGAGAAAACCGCAGTATTTCTTATTACGTTATTGGTAAAACCAAAACAGATATTCATTATTTATTCCAACTGAAGATGGTAAAAATTGTCTCAACCTTTTGCCAGGTGGCGGCAATTTTTTTATTAATGAGATAAAAAGTATTTAAAATATTATCTAAAGGGAGGAGAAATTATGAAATTAGATATAGGTGATTTTGAAACGGAAAATTTAGTTGTTTGGGAGAACACTATCAGAGAATTATTTCCGATAGCTATCCCAAACAACTGTCTTTGGAAGAGTATCGATAGTGTAATTTCAATTCTTAACAAATTAAGTTCTGTAGATAATTTAAATCATACTCTATTTCCCGCTGGTGGAGGCCATGATTTAACCGGGGCAAAAAAATCATCAGAAAAAGGGTGTATTGAATTTAGTACCCCGAATTCAGTGAGGATTGTTAAACCGAAAGTACTTGAATTTAATTATTTCCCTAATAATATTAACTGGGCTTATTTTCGTTTAGAAACTGCTGGTTTAAAGCCGGTTACCCCAAACATTGACCCATCTTTTATAAAAGAAAAGATAACTGAACTGGAGCCAGGTCATTATGTAGAAAAAGAAATATGGGAAAAAGGTTATCTGGGATATAACGAAAAGAATAACAGAATTCTACTGCCGAAAAGTGCAAGGATAGTCTCCAGACATTTTAGAGGTTCATTTGTTATATTCCCCAAAAGTTCTCCCTATAACAAAAATCATGCTACCTACGATGCCAGACACGACAGGATGAATAGTAAAAAGTTTAGGCAATATATTGAAAAATGTATAATAGAATTTAACGAATAAAAAGTTAAATCAGAAATTAATTATAACTTAATCTATTCAAATAGGAGGGTGAATGACTATGAGTATCCATATCGGAGCAAAAAAAGGAGATATCGCCAGTACAGTTCTACTTCCCGGAGATCCCTTGAGGGCAAAATATATAGCGGAAAATTTCCTTACTGAGGCTATCTGCTATAATGAAGTACGCGGCATGTATGGTTATACCGGAACTTATAAAGGGAAAAGAATTTCTGTCCAGGGGACAGGTATGGGTATACCTTCTATATCAATATATATAAATGAACTTATCACAAACTACAAGGCTAAAAATTTAATCCGGATCGGAAGCTGTGGTTCTATGCAGGCAGATATAAAAATAAGAGATGTTATTTTAGCCATGAGTGCCTCAACGGATTCGAATATTAACAAGATACGCTTTTATGGTATGGATTATGCTTCCACTGCAAATTTCGACCTCTTAAAAAAGGCTTATGATGCTGCCTTAAAAAAAAATATCCCGATAAAAGTAGGAAGTATTTTGACTACTGATACTTTTTATAATGATGACCCTAATTCCTGGAAACACTGGGCAAATTATGGAATATTAGCGGTAGAAATGGAAACAGCTGCTTTATATACTTTAGCCGCAAAGTATAAAGTGAATGCTCTTTCGATTTTAACTGTTTCTGATAGTTTGGTAACCAGAGAAGAGACCACTTCAGAGGAACGGCAGAAGACCTTTAGCCAGATGATTGAGGTTGCCCTGGAATTAGCAGAATAGCTAAAGTTAATCTAAAATATAAATAGATAACTAAGATTAAAAGAATCTAAGTTTATCTTTCTTGAGGCATTTTATGGATAGAAATTTACAACAGCGATTCTGGGAAATAGATTTCCTGCGGGGAATTGCCATAATTATGATGGTACTCTACCATTTACTTTATAATCTGCACTATTTTGCTCATTATAATGTCAATGTATATTCTGGATTCTGGATGTACTTTGCGCGCACAACTGCTACGACATTTATTTTTTTAGTCGGAGTATCCCTTAGTGTTAGTTTTTCCAGGACTAAAAAAATTCATAAGGGTAGAAATAAATTATTCATGAAATATTTTCGAAGAGGTTTGAAGGTATTTTCCTGGGGTTTAATTATAACCTTGGTGACGCGAATATTTTTAGGTAAGGTTTTTGTAATTTTTGGCATACTTCACCTTATCGGAATTTCCATTATCTTGGCTTATCCCTTTCTGAAACTCCGTTATTGGAACTTACTAATTGGTTTTCTTTGTATATTTTTGGGAGCATATTTAAAGGGCTTTTCTTTTGATTTTTATTGGTTGTCATGGTTAGGGTTTAGGCCAGCTCAATTCTATTCAGTTGATTATTTTCCCCTTTTACCCTGGTTTGGAGTGGTTTTAATAGGCATATTTTTTGGTAATTTACTCTATTCAGACCACTCCCGGAGATTTCAACTTGTTGATCTTTCTTCCTTTTCAGGGATAAAAGTCTTCTGTTTTTTAGGAAAACACTCTTTATTAATTTATTTACTCCATCAGCCTTTAATAATTGCCGTGCTCTTTCTTTTGGGCATGGCGAATATGAATTTATTTTAATCTGGTAAAAAAGAAATTACCGCAAATAGATTATTTGAGATTTCTTACTATATTATTGAATTGGTCTCCCCGGTCAAATTCATTTTTAAACATCCCGAAACTGGCTGCTGCAGGGGAAAGAAGAATAAGGTCATTTTTTTGGGCTTGTTGCAAGGCTATTTCCACTCCCACCTTAAGATCGGATGTTTGGATAATTTTTTCTGAATCAAGATGTTTTTTTAAGGCAGAAAGTATTTTTAAAGAGGCATCATAATCGGGGTGTTGCAAGAGGATAATCTTTCTAATTTTTTTATTTTGTTCGATAGCTATCCCAAAATTTTCATAATTTAATTTTTTATCTTTACCGCCAAGAATTAAGACAATAGACTGTTTGGGAAAAGATTCTAAAGCAGCTAAAGTTGCTTCCGGAGTGGTGGCGCAGGTATCATTATAAAATTTAATTCCTCTAAATTCCCCAATAAATTCTAATCTATAAGGAATTCCGGGAAATTTTTTTAGGGTTTTTAGAATAATATCACCTGGGATATTATGTATAAAACCTACTGTGCTTGCTGCTAAAATATTTTCCAAATTATGTGATCCAGGTAAAGGGAGATCGGAAATTTTAGCAAAGACTGTTTTGTGTCCTTCTAATTGAAAGACCAACTCATCATTTTCTAAATAACATCCTGGTTCTATCTTTTCTTTCGTACTGAACCAGTAAATCGGCAATCTGGTTTCTTTTTTAATTTTAATAGTCTCTTCATTATCATAATTTACTACCAGATTATCATTTGGGTTTTGGTGCTGGAAGATTAATTTTTCTGATCGGGCATACTCTTTATAATTAGGATAGCGGTCTAAGTGGTCAGGCAGGATATTGGTTAAAACTGCAGTTTGAGGTCTAAATTTACAGTCTTTTATCCCCTCCATCTGCCAGGTAGATATTTCTAAGATTACCCAGGTTTGAGGGGAGATTTTTTCCAAAATATCTAAAACGGAGATACCGATATTACCGGCTAAAATTATATCTTTTTGAGCTTCTTTAAAAATATGATAGATAAGTTGAGATACAGTGCTCTTCCCCTTAGTTCCGGCAACGGCAATGATATTTTTAGAAGGACAAAGATGAAAGAAAAGATCCAGATCGGTCTTAATAGGAATTTTATGTTTCCGGGCAATTTCTAAATACTGTGAATTATGGGGAACAGCCGGGTTTTGAATTACCAGATCCGTATTGATAAAATCTTCTTCCCGGTGCCGGCCTAAGACATACTTAATGTTGAAGCCTTTTAATTTCTCCAAAGAAGGATTTAGTTCTTTTTTAGTTTTTAAATCAGTAACTAAAATTTGAGCACCCGCTTTTGCTAAAAACCGGGTAACTCCTAAGCCACCTTGATTTAATCCTAATCCCATTATGGTAATTTTTTTATTTTTCAAATCTTCAAAATATTTAGTCATTTAAGGCATAATCCTCTTGTATTCATCCTTCTTTAATAGAGCGAAACAATCTGCCTTCTAAATATAACAAAATTAAACTAATATTTCAATTAATAAAATATAGTATCGAGTATCGAGTATATGGTAAAGAAGATAGAATTCAGAATTCAGGAGCCAGAATAAATTCATATCACGTACCGGGAATTGTGCCCCTGCACCTGAATTCTATCTTTTCTCTCTTTCTTAACTCAATACTATATACTCGATACTCGATACTGCTTTCACTCGATACTTTCTTTTAATAAATTTGACTAAGAATTTAAATTATAATAAAATCAATAGGGAACTTTTATTTTAATAGAGCGCCCGTGGCTCAATTGGATAAAGCAACTGACTACGGATCAGTAGATTGGGGGTTCGAGTCCCTCCGGGCGCACCAATATCAATACTTCCGGAAAGTCTTCATTAAAAATATGCCAAAAAATAATGATAAAGATATTAGCTTGATGCAAGAAGCCTTGAAAGAGGCAAAAATCGCTTATTCTCGTCAGGAAGTACCGGTCGGAGCAGTAGTAGTATATCAAAATAAAATAATAGCCCGGGCTCATAATCAGAAAGAAGAATTACAGGATCCTACTGCTCACGCTGAAATCTTGGCTCTGCAGCAAACTGCTCGATATTTAGGAAGTTGGCATTTAGAAGATGTAGATCTTTATGTTACTTTAGAACCTTGTCCGATGTGTGCCTATGCTATGCTTCAGGCCAGAATTAAAAGATTAATATTTGGTACTCCTGACCCTAAGGCTGGAGCAGCAGGCAGCATCATTAACATCGTACAAGATAAGAGATTTAATCATCAAGTAGAAGTAACCGATGGTGTTTTAGAAGAAGAATGTCGATTAATTTTACAAAAATTCTTTCAGGAAAAACGGTGAACTTAATTGTGTGTTTTGATTCGTTAGTTAGCTAATTTATCTTGTATTTTGTATTTGAAACCAATGACTATTCACTATTCACTAAAGACTAATATAAAAGGAGAGGTGGCTCAGTCTGGTTGAAAGCGCTCGACTCGAAATCGAGTAGGCAGGTAGTCCCTGTCTCGCGGGTTCGAATCCCGCCCTCTCCGCCACAGAACCTGAAAAAATGTCGGTTCGAACTTCATATTGAGCCAAAAGCGGGCTTCCCTCATTTTTAATTTGTTTGATTTCATTTTATTTGTTATCATATCTATGAAGGGTTAGACAAGCACCCATACTAATACTATCATACTTATGAAACTATGAAAAGTCAAAACAATAACGAAACAATTGGGGATAAGATAAAACAGCTTAGGAATAAGCAGGGATTAACGCAGGACGAATTGGCGAGAAAATCTGATCTTCCCTATACGACACTTACCAAAATTGAAAGCAATGTTATAACAAAGCCGTCTATTCAAACGGTGATGAAGATTACTAAAGGTTTGGGTATTGGTTCGATGATTTAATTAAATAATGAAAGGTACACTTATGAAAGCGATTGTATGCACAAAATACGGACCACCGGAAGTTCTTGAACTAAAAGAGGTGGAAAAACCTAGACCCAAGAACAATGAAGTGCTGATAAAAATATATGCAACAACAGCATCAATAGTTGACCGGAGAATCCGAGGTTTAAATGTTCCTGGCCCTGGCCGGATCCTGATGCGATTAATGTTTGGTCTTACAAAACCGAGAAACCCTATACTGGGTAGGTATCTGGCGGGGGAAATTGAAACAGTAGGTAAAAATGTTAAACGATTTCAAAATGGTGACCAGGTTTATGCGCGTACCGGGGCGCGATTTGGTGGTTATGCCGAGTACACATGCCTGCCGGAAAACAGTGTTATGGCATTAAAACCGTCCAATGTAACTTATGAGGAAGCCGCCGCTGTTCCTTTTGGGGGTGCCTGTGCCTTGCATTTTCTTAGAAAAGGTGAGATCCGGAGTGGACAAAAAGTGCTTATCTATGGAGCTTCCGGAACGGTAGGGACTTCCGCGGTACAGCTTGCCAAGTACTTTGGGGCGGAAGTCACCGCGGTATGCAGTACCACGAATTTAGAATTGGTGAAATCTCTGGGAGCCGATGCGGTGATTGATTACACGAAAGAGGATTTTACAAAGAGCAACGAGCTTTTTGATCTCATCTTTGATGCCGTTGGTAAAATCTCATATTCAAAAAGTAAGATAGCCCTTAAGCCAAACGGGAAGTACGTTTCGGTTTTTACATCTGGGGCAGCAAAGATACTCACTGAAGATTTTATTTTACTCAAAGAGCTTGTTGAAGCGGGAAAAATAAAACCGGTCATTGATAGATGCTATCCGTTGGAACAGACCGCCGAGGCTCACAGGTATGCAGATAAAGGACATACAAAGGGAAATGTAGTGATAACCGTGGGACACAACAATAAAATTTAATAAATTAGGGGGAATTAAAATGACAAACAATATGTCAAGAATTTTAGGAGTCGCATTTCTTCTTCAGGCAGTTACATCTTTGGCTAGTGGATTGATTCAGAAGCAGGCATTGATTGTGCCTGGGAACATAAGTGAAAGTATGATCAATATTGCGAATAATGCCTTGCTGATGAGGGCAAATATTTTAGTTGATATGCTCACTGCCCTTGGAATCATCTTTTTAGGAGCCATTCTTTTTATAACCCTAAGGAAACAGAACGAAAAAATAGCTCTTGTTGCCCTGGGATTTTATATATTAGAAGCGGCGCTACTTGCTGCCAGCAGAATATCAGCTTTCTCTCTCTTACGCATAAGCCAGGAATATGTAACAGCCGGACACCCTATCTTTTTGCAGACGATAGGAAATCTGGCACTTGAATCAATGGATTTTGTCGGAATAACGCTGCATATGTTAGTTTTTTGTCTTGGTGGAATCCTTTTTTATTGCCTGCTCGACAAATCAAGAATTGTTCCACGTGCTCTGTCTCTCTGGGGTCTAATAACGGTTTTTCCTATGCTGATAGCAACACTGTCTGCTATATTGGGCTATGAACTTCCATTTTTCCTATACTTTCCCTATGTCCCCTTTGAATTTGTAATCGGAGTCTGGATTTTGGTCAAAGGCATAAAAATACCCGAAATGAAATCCGAAAATTGATTTATTAGAGCTGGGCACATAAAATAATTAATAGTAAATGTAAATTTGAATTCTTGAATTGCAAAAGACATTGATAAAAAAGGCAGGATTTGAATCCCAAATTTCCGAATTAAAAGAATTTACCGCCAAAGAAAAACTTGAAATCGTCCAACCTGCCTGCCGGCAGGCAGGTCCGAAAGGGTCGCTTCTGCGGGCGGGTGGAGGGTTGGGGGGAATTCCGCCCGCCCTACAAATTTTGAGCGAAATCTGTTCGAATTTTTTCGAACGCACACCGCAGTTGGAAAATGCGGCATTTTCACCAACACTCGCCAGCATTCACATGTAGCTTTTTATGGTTTTGGGTCTATAGTATCTAATTTTCAGTTCTTATTCTGTTGGTTCAATTTGATTTTATATCTTCGTTGATTTCTGATAAAATATAATTGTTTACAAACTAAATAAAGAGTAGCATTATTTCATATATCATACAATATTAGTTTGACATGATGAAAATAATTCGCATAATAACGAGTTACACGTAATCGACCGCTAAATTGTGAGGAAAAGACAGGTTATGAAAATCAAGTCGTTTGAGTTCAACTTAAGAGAATTGGCTGGATCTATGGGAGACTTCGGAACACTCTTTCCGCTGGCAATCGGCTATATCATTGTCTGTGGGCTTAATCCCGCAGGGTTTCTGGTAATGATGGGCATAGCAAATATTGTTACCGGTCTGGTGTACCAGCTCCCTATGCCTATCGAACCTATGAAGGTTCTGGCTGTGGTTGCTATCGCTCAGCATTGGTCCCCATCAATGGTTTATGCATCCGGGTTTGCGATGGGTGTTATCTGGCTAGTGTTCGCTGTGACCGGCGTCATAAGTTGGATTGCCAGAGTAACACCCATTTCTGTTATTCGTGGAATCCAAGTTGCACTTGGTGTACTCCTGGCTATTCAGGCTTTCAAAATGATTTCTACTTGGTGGGCAATTGGTGTCGTCTCTATCCTCATAGTGCTGGTATTACGAAAAAATCGCTATGCTCCTGCCGCCATCGTTCTAATGGTTCTCGGAGTGATTATTATATTTATCAAGGGACAATTCCAGCAAGTCAATCTCCCTTCCCTCAGTCTTCCGTCTCTTACAGTCTTTAATCTTAAGGAAGTTTGGCTGACACTGCTCCTCGCAGGTTTTGCTCAAGTGCCATTGACAGTTACCAACGCAACCATCGCCACTTCTTCCCTGATTAAAACATACTGGCCGGAGAAACCAGTAAGTGTGAGGAAACTCTCTTGGAATCAAGGAATTATGAACCTGATTCTACCTTTTTTTGGTGGTATGCCCATGTGCCATGGGGCTGGCAGTTTAGCAGGTCAGTACTATTTTGGCGCACGGACAGGAGGAACGAATATTTTAGAGGGGTTGATAGAAATCTCTATGGGATTATTTCTGGCTAATTCCATCGCGGGATTATTTGCCGTTTTCCCGATGGCTATCGTTGGTGCTATGATGTTTCTGGTCGGGATAGAACTTATTAAGTTCGCCAGGGATATTCGGTTAAACCAGAATTTGATTCCTATGGCCGTAACCGTCATCGTTTCATTGGCTACTAATATGGCTTACGG
>Ga0154857_1080_pt1 | contig 18835 bp, 17 predicted proteins | sample Rifle2008BG19ft_FD_105829 | JGI IMG/M metagenome (GOLD analysis project Ga0154857, IMG submission 105829) | Candidatus Atribacteria bacterium RBG_19FT_COMBO_35_14
CTTCTCTCTTCTCCTATAGTCGAATCCGGTCCATGCCCGGGATAAATTATCTTATCATCACCCAGTATCAATAATTTTTCTTTAATTGATTTTATTATATCTTGGTAAGAACCACCGGGTAGGTCGGTTCGACCAATACCTCCGGCAAATAAAGTATCACCCGTAAAAATAATATTATTTGAAACAAGAGAAATTCCTCCCGGAGTATGACCGGGTGTGTGAATTACTGTCAACTTTAATCTACCCAGGGGAATCTCACCTCCCTCTTCCAAAAACTTATCTGCGGGAGGTGAGCATATTTCTTTGCCCATAAAGGAAGAAAAATTTTTATTGGCATCGACTAACATATCGGCATCCAATTTATGGATTAATAATAACGCTTCGGTCTTTGTTCTAAGCAAATTATTACCGGCGATATGATCTATATGACCATGAGTATTTATAATATATTTTAAACTTAAATTATTTTTTTGTAATAGACTTAAAATTAAATCTATCTCTTCTTCTCCTCCTGGATCAATCACTGCTGCTTTTTGGGTCTTTTCGCAAGCAATTAAATAACAATTAGTTTCTAACGCTCCTACCGTCAGTCTTTTTAAAAACATTTTTTTATAATCCTTTCGTTTAGTAAAACCTTCTATTAAAAATTTCAATTATCAAAACAGCTTTTACTTTCCCAAATAGAAAAATTCTCTATTGAAAATCTTCTAAAACAGATTGCATTGTTTTACTTATTTTTTTTAGAACCTGAGGATAATTGGTAATAATTCCGTCTACCCCGCATAAAATAAAGCGAATCATATCTATATCCTTATCAACCGTCCATACATACACTGTTTTGTCCGATTGACGTAAATAAGAAATAAGTTTTTCTTTGCACCAAAAAATATTTGGATTTAAACCATCCATTCCGTCAATATATTTTTTGGGATTTATCCATTTATCAAATAGCCCGTTTGCTTTAAGTTCAGGATGTTTTTCTTTTATCAAGACTACCGTATCTCTGTCAAAAGATGAAAAAAGAATATTATTATATCCAAAACTCTCTGTCTCTTTTACTAACTTATCTATAATACCTGGATAAATCTTCTCTCCTCCCTTAATTTCTATATTTACAGAAAGTTTTCCCTTTAATATTTTAAGCACATCCCTAAGCAAAGGCATCTGTTCATTGTGATACTTCCTCACCTTACCTTTTTCCAAGTCAAGCATGTCCCTCTTCTTGATTTTTAATTGCTTGAAGCACAACTTTTTTCCATCATTTCTCGATAAAAAAAGCTTCTTAACCACATCAAACCGCTTACCGTCCCAATGCAAATAAAGGCTAATCTTCTTCCTGGTTAACTGGTCATAAATATTCAGATAAAATGAATCGGCTTTAATTTTTTTTAATTCAAAAAAATATTTTGTTTCTTCAGGTAATTTTTCCCTAATTTTTTCCTGGTTTTTATTAAAATATTTGGAAATGTCGTACTTTTTTAATTCTTTAAAAGTAAGCTGCTCAATGGGAATTCTTAATCCGGTTAACCTTTTTAAATCCATATCATGAACTACGACTAATTTTCCATCTTTAGTAAGATGTACATCCAGTTCTACTCCGTCTATCCCTAACTCTACTGCTTTTTTAAAACCGGAAAGGCTATTTTCGGGAGCAATTCCTTTTGCTCCCCTATGTCCTATAATAAGTGGTAACTTCATTATAATTTCTCCCTAAAAAGGTTGATTTATTTCTAAATTAACTTTTCACTATCCAAGAGAATGGTAACCGGGCCATCATTAAAAATTTTTACCAGCATCGTGGCTTGAAATTCTCCGGTTTCAATTTTAAGACTATAATTTTTTATATATTTTACAAAATAATCATATAATTTTACTGCTTTATCAGGAAGAGCCGCAGAAATAAAACTCGGACGCCTTCCTTTTTTACAATCCCCATATAAAGTAAATTGAGATATGACCAAAATCTGGCCATTTATTTCTCTCACAGAAAGATTCATCTTCCCTTCTTTATCTTCAAATATACGTAAATTTACTATTTTTTCAGCCAGGTATTCTGCATCTTTTTCTACATCATTCTGACCCACTCCTAAAAAGATTACCAGACCCTTTTCTATTTTTCCTATTCCTTCTTCTTCAACCTCTACTGACCCTTTTTTTACTCTCTGTACTACTGCTCTCATTGTTTATTCCTTGGATAAAAGATTTTTCTTCCTAATTTATCAACTAAAAAGTTGTTACTCTCTTTACAATTAATACGCTTTTTATTTTTTTTATTTTCTGTATTATTTCTTGAAGCTGATCAAGATTGGTGATAGAGATTGTTACATCTATATTAGCAATATTATTTTTATCAGTTCTGGCATTTACGGCACTAACTGTAATTTTAAGGCTGGAAAAAATTAGCATGATATCAGATACTAAATTCGGACGGTCATCAGCAACTATTTTTATCTTTACAGGGTAAAATAGCTCTTCTGTCTTTATCCACTCTACTTTAACCAACCGATCTTTTTCGGCAGAAACAAAATCTACATTAGAGCAATCTGCCTTATGTATAGATACACCTCTCCCCCTGGTAATATAACCAATTATTTCATCACCGGGAATCGGATTGCAGCATCGAGAAAATCTGATCATCACATCATTAATCCCTTGAACCCTAATACCTTGATCAATTCTTTTTTTCGGTTTAACCAAGGGGATAATTGGAGAAATTTTGTCTTGGGGGATTATTTTAGATAAAATCTGATAAGGGGTTAATTTACCATACCCAATATTTTCAAACATTGATTCTAATTCGGTAAAACCTAATTCAATACTCACTTCTTTTAACTTTTTAGTAAGCTCAGGAGAGGTTTCAATTTTATATTTTCCCATCTCTTTTTCAAAAAGTTCTTTTCCTTTTTGAATATTTTCCTCTCTCATCTCCTTTTTAAACCAGATTCTAATCCTATTTTTTGCGCCTGATGTCTTAGCTATCTTCAGCCAATCTCTACTGGGACCCCGGCTTGATTTGGAAGTTAATATCTCTACAATATCTCCGCTCTTCATTTTATAATTTAAAGGAACTATCTTTTTATTAACTTTAGCCCCCACACATCTATGACCTACGTCTGTATGAATAAGATAGGCAAAGTCTACAGGGGTAGAACCTAAAGGCAATATCTTTACATCACCTTTGGGAGTAAAAATAAATACTTCATCCTGAAAAAGACCAATCTTCAAGTTTTCCATAAATTCTTTGGGATCTTTCAAATCTGTCTGCCATTCCAATATTTGTCTTAACCAGGAAAGCCTATCTTCTAATTTCTTATCCTTTTTTAAATCAACCTTCTCTTTATATTTCCAATGAGCAGCTATTCCATATTCTGCAGTTTTATGCATCTCCCAAGTGCGGATCTGTATTTCTAAAGGTTCGCCTTTAGAAGTAATCACTGTAGTATGCAAAGACTGATACATATTTGATTTAGGCATAGCAATATAGTCTTTAAATCTACCGGGCATAGGTTTCCAAATTGAATGTAATAAACCTAAAACCGCATAGCAATCTCTGACAGAATTGCAAATTATTCTAGTTGCAATTAGATCATATATCTGGAAAAAATCTTTTTTCCCTTTTTCCATCTTCTTATAGATGCTATAGATATTTTTAGGACGACCTCTAATCTCCGCCTTAATTTCTACCTTTTGTAACTCTTTTTGTATAATCTCTTTTATCGATTCAACGTATCTCTCTCTTTCCAATCGATTTTTTGCAATCCTATTAACTATCATTTTATATTTTATTGGTTCTAAATAGCATAAAGAAAGATCTTCTAATTCCCACTGAATCCTGGAAATACCCAATCTATTGGCAATGGGAACGTAAATTTCCAGTGTTTCTTGAGCTACTTTTAATCTCTTGTGGGGAGGTATATATTGTAGAGTTCTCATGTTATTCAAGCGATCTGCTAATTTTATCAGAATAACTCTTACATCTTCCGCCATAGCTAAAAACATTTTACGATAATTTTCAGCTTGCTGTTCTTCTTGTGTTTTAAAAGAAATTCTACTTAATTTAGTGACACCATTAACTAACATGGTTATTTCTTCGTCAAATTCTTCTTTAATGGTAGATAATGAAGTATCAGTATCCTCAATTATATCATGCAAAATCCCCGCTGAAATAGTAATTACATCAAGCTCTAAATCAACCAATATTTTAGCTACTTCTAAAAGATGCGAGGTGTAAGGTTCTCCGGAATACCGCTTTTGTTCCCGGTGGGCTTTTACTGAATATCTGTAGGCTTTTTTTACTAAGCTCAAATCAGCTTGAGGGGCATATTGGGATATTCTTTTTAAGATATGTCTTATTAAAGTGAATTGAGAAATAATTTACACCTTCTTTGTTAGTCGATAGTGAATAGTCGTTAGTAATGGGATAAGAAAACAGATATCCAGTATCCAGAAGTCAGAAGAATATAAAATAATAATTTGAAACAATTCTGAATACTGGATTCTGTCTTCTGGCTTCTTTCTCATCTGCGAGATACGATTCACGAGATACGAGATACTAATTTACATCTAGTAGACAGGCGAAACGCTTGTTCTACGAGGAGTGGGCAACTAATTTATTTCGCATTTTGTATTTATTCTTTGTATTTTCTCTTTGCTAACGACTATTCACTAACGACTAACGACTAATCAATTATACTGCACCAGAGAAAAAATATCATATCCTTCTAATTTTTCTCGGGGATTTAAAAATGCAAGTTCAACTATAAAGGAAGCACCTATAACCTTTCCTCCTAATTTTTCAATTAGTTTAAATACTGCAGCTGTGGTGCCGCCTGTAGCGAGAAGGTCGTCAATAACCATGATCTTGTCTCCGCTATCTATAGCGTCTTTATGTATTTCTAAAGTATTTTCCCCATATTCTAATTCGTAAGATATCTTTTCTACTTCACTGGGCAATTTTTCTGGTTTTCTAACAGGCAAAAAACCAATCCCTAATTGATAAGCTACGGGAGCACCTATAATAAAACCTCGAGCTTCTATTCCCGCAATATAATCAATTTGATATTTACTGCAATGCCTAGTTATTTCATCAATGCTACATTTAAATGCTTCTTTATCTTTTAACAGAGTGGTAATATCTTTAAATTGTATGCCTTTTACTGGAAAATCTGGGATATTTCTAATTTTTTCTTTTAAGTCTATCACTTTTATCTGCCTCCTAAAAAATAGTTTTTATATCTTTTATATTTAATTGAACATTTTCCGTTCCATTCCAGCTATTTAGTTCGATATTAAAAGCTAAATCTACTACTTTGTTTCCGGGAAATATTTGGTTTCCTATTTTGCTTAATTTAAATCCTATCCCTTCTAACGTTCTGTGCTCTTCCTTAATTTTTATTTTTAAGTGCTCCCTCTTTTCACCAACCATCCTCCAATCAGATATTATATTTTTGTAACTACAAAAGACGGGCTGAGGGTTCCCAGTCCCAAAGGGCTCTAAAGTATTAATATCTTTTACCAAGCCAAAATTAATATTGCTTAGTAAAATCTGGGCATCTATTTTTAATTCTGGACTTAGATCATCTTCTTTAATAAAATCTTGAGATATTTCATTTATCCTTGATTTAAACTCAGGAATTTTATTAGACTCTATAGTAATACCTGCAGCTAACTCATGCCCGCCAAAATTTATTAAAATATCCTGGCACGATTCTAAAACGTTATACAAATGAAAACCTTTAATGCTCCTTCCTGAGCCTTTTGCTATGCCATCTTTTTTGGAAATAATAATTGCAGGACGATTAAATTCATCTACTAATCTGGAGGCTATTATACCGATTACCCCTTGATTCCAATTTTCTGATGCAAGAACCAATACTTTATTATCTTCTTCTTTTACTTGTATAGAAGCAAATTCCCTGGCTTCTCTTAAAATATTATCTCCAATTTCCTGTCTATGTTTGTTTATTTCACTTAATTTTCGGGATAAATATGCAGCCTTGTACTCAGAATCAGTAAGCAACAATTCTAAGGCTAATTTAGAATCATCCAACCTTCCTGCTGCATTTATTCGGGGAGCAAGGACAAAATTAACTTCTTTAGTACCTAAATTACCATAATTTACTCCGCTCTCCATTATTAACGCTTTCAAGCCCTCTTTCTTGGTTTGATTAAGTGTCTTTAATCCGTATTTAATTAAAATACGATTTTCATCGATAATAGGAACGGAATCAGCAATCGACCCTAATGCAACGTAATCAAGGAGGTTTTGTAAATCATCCTGGTTTTTTCCCAATTTTGAATATAAAGCCTGAGCTACTTTAAAACTTACACCCACTCCAGCTAACTCCTTAAAAGGATAACTTGTGTCGCATTTGGGGTTTATTATTGCTATTGCAGATGGAATGTCTTTTTGAGGTTGGTGATGATCGGTAACTATCACATCTATACCATAATTATTTGCTCTCTCTACTTCAGAAATAGAACTAATTCCACAATCAACGGTAATAATTAATTTAATATTATTTTTAAAAACAATATCTATGACTTCTTCATTTAGTCCATACCCCTCTTGAAAGCGATTAGGTATATAGTAGTACAAATTGGAGGTAAATTCCTTCAATATTGAAAACAATAAGGCTACGCTGGTGACTCCATCGACATCGTAATCTCCGTAGATTAATATTCTTTCATGGTTATTTATTGTTCTTAATATTTTATCAACAGCTTTATCCATATCTTGAAAGAGATAAGGATCTCTCAAATCTTTAAGATCGGCCTTTAAGAATCTTCTGGCACTTAAAACTTCCCTTGTTCCTCTGTTTATTAGTAATTGAGCTAAAATTGGAGAGATATTTAGTTCCTTGGACAACTCTGATTGCAATTTTTTATCTTCTTTTGATATACACCACTCTATTTTATTTAAGCTCCTTTCTAGTATATCGTATATCGTATCTCGTTGTTCATATATCCTATTTTGTATCTTGTAAGAAAAGAATCCAGATATATGACCTTTAAATTTTTTTAATCATCTAACTATTTGTTTTTTACTAAATACGATTCACGAGGTATTATTTTATTCTGGCTTCTTGCTTCTGAATTCTGACTTCTATTTTAATTAACTAATTAATGTCTAAATATTCGAAAAATTATAGTTAGAACAATGCTTATTAAAATAGATAAGCCTAAAGGGAAGTAAAAGACAAAATTTTTTCGTTGAATTACAATATCCCCAGGTAATCTACCAGAAAAAGGTAACTTCCCCACCAATAAAAATATAACTCCTAAAATGATTAACACTACTCCAAAAAGTAGTAGCGTTTTACCTAACATATTAAATTCAAGCATTTTTTATCTTTCTTTTTAATAGAATAATTATTATTCGGTTTGGAATTGTATTGGATAAACTTTCAATGCTATCCGTTATCATGCGATATATTATATACGAATTTATTCTGACTTCTGACTACTGTCTTCTGACTTCTATTTTAATTTACTTTTTGTCCTTTTCCCTGGAAATTTTTATGCCTTTTTGGTGTATCTTAAATATTTTATTCCACTCTAATAATAATGGGCTGGCAATAAAAATTGAAGAATAAGTCCCGGCAAGCATTCCTATAAACAAGGCTAAAGCAAAATCAGAAAGGATATTTCCCCCGAAAAAATATAAGGTTAAAATGGGAATAATAGTAGTTAAGGTTGTGTTTATCGTTCTGGACAGAGACTGATTAATACTCATATTTATTAAATTTTCAAACGGTTCCCTGGTTTTAAACTTTATATTTTCCCTAAGTCTATCTAAAATTACAATTGTATTATTTATAGAGTACCCTACAATAGTCATTACTGCTGCTATTATCGAAATAGTTATTTCCTTCTGTAATAAAGAAAAGATACCCAAAACAATTAAGGAGTCATGGCAAAGCGCTAATATTGAAACAATAGAAAACTTAAACTCAAATCTAACAGTAATATATAGAATGATTCCTATAAAAGCAAAAAGTAAGGCATAAAAAGCTAACTTTTTTAAATTTTCTCCAATAACCGGTCCAACTGTTTCTACACGCAATACCTCCAAATCAGTTAAATTCTCTTTAAAAGCGGTCAATATTTCCGTTCTTTGCTCTGAATCAATCTTTCCTATCCGTATTACAAATTCATTCTCTGATAAATTTTGAATAGTGCTTTGACTTAAATTAAATTCACTTAACACATTTCGAACCTCGGTGGTGGAAACTGATTTATCAAATTTTATTTGGAGTAAAGTCCCCCCGGCAAAATCGATTCCAAGATTAAATCCCTGAAAAATAATTGAAATTAAGCCAACCAGAATAATAATTACAGAGATAATATACGCTATTTTTCTATTTTTAATAAAATCGAACCCCTTTTTTCCAATTAGATCCATTAAACGTATCCTCCTTAATTAGGTCTATAATAAAGCTTTGTGATTAAACTTCACAGCTACTACTTCTAACACAATCTTAGTTACTACAATTGCGGTAAACATACTGGCTAAAATACCTATGCTCAAAGTAACCGCAAATCCTTTGATTGGACCCGAGCCAAAATAAAATAAGGCAAGAGCTGCAATTAAAGTAGTAACATTGGCATCAAATATAGTATTGAAAGCCTTGTTGAAGCCTGCATCAATAGAAGCTCTAAAAGTTTTTTCCAGTCTTAATTCTTCTTTTATTCTCTCAAAGATCAGGATATTAGCATCTACTGCCATACCAATCGTAAGAATTATTCCAGCTATTCCGGGTAAAGTTAAAGTCGCCTTTAAACCAGCCAAAGCTCCCACAATTAGTATCATACATACTACCAAAGCAAAATCTGCTACTAACCCAAAACCCTTATAAAAAATCAGCATAAATATTAATATCAATATTAATCCTACTATCCCGGCCTTTATCCCCCTGGAGATGGAGTCTCTTCCTAAGGTTGGCCCAACTGACCTATTTTCCAAAATCTCCACTTTTACCGGAAGAGCACCAGCCCGCAAAAGTATGGCTAAATGATTTGCACTCTCTACAGTAAATTTCCCGGTAATCTGGGCTTTTCCGTCGAGAATAGGTTCCTGGACTACAGGAGCAGAGATTTCTTTTCCATCCAAAGTAATGGCCAAAATTTTCCCCACATTATTTTTAGTTGCTTCTCCAAATTCTTTAGCGCCAATTTTATCAAATTCAATTGAAACAACAGATCGACTAAATTGGTCAAAGGATGATTTAGCATTTATTAAATGGGCTCCGGTTAGCTGGGTTTCTCCTTTCTCATCTTTAAATTCCAGAAGAGCAGTTTTACCAATTAAATCTACAGCTGCTTCCGGATCTGCTACACCAGGTAACTGAACTAAGATTCGAGTTGCACCTTGCCTCTGAATTACCGGTTCTGAAACCCCTAATTGGTCAATACGATTTCTTATTATTTCTAATACTCTGTTTACCGCATCGTTGTCCACTAGTGCATTAGGAGTATCAACACACTCCAAGATAACGTGAGAACCTCCTTGTAAATCCAGACCTAAATTTATCTTCTCGTTTAGAGGAAATGATAAAAAAACTGCAATAAAAATTACTACAAGGACGCTGGTTACCCTTAAGGTTTTAGTCCAATTCATACAAAAATCCTCTCTTTCTAATTTTTCTTACCCTTTATCTTTTTTATTATATATTACTATAAAATTCTTTAACTTTATCATTATAATATTATAGTATTTTCTTTGTCAGCGAGAATGCTTAATATTCGTATCGAGTATCACGTGAAAAAAAACTATAGAAAAAAGGAGATGGGGAAACAAAAGAAATAAATATACCAAAATATAAAGGCAGGTATAATAAAATGAATACCTGCCTCTCCTATTATTGGGGTTGTATTTGGCTCTATATATTTTTCCCCTTTTTTAAATCGCTTTTTTATTTTTCCCTTTTTACCCCGATAGCATTGCGCGTAGTATTTATAACTACATCTTTGGCAACCTCTAAGGTTAAAGTTTCGCCTTTGATATCTCTGATTATACCATATATACCCCCAATGGTAATCACTTTGTCTCCCTTTTGCATACTATCCAGCATTAATTTATGTTTTTTTTGTTTTTGTTGTTGAGGACGAATAAGGATAAAATAAAATATGCCAAATATAATGATCAAAGGTAAAAATTGTTGGAGAGCTTGCATTTTTATAATCACACCTTTCTTTTTAATTTTAAAAAATATCTTCTAAATTATACATAATTTTATTTTATTTAGCAAGTAATTTTTTGTATCTGTTTTTTGTATCTTGTATCTTCTAAATTTTAGATACTCGCTTCTGACTTCTTTCGTTAAATATTTAATTCAGGAAATTACTCAAAAATTCTTCCTTAAATTCTAATAACCTATCTTCTAATAACGCCAATCTTATATTTTTCATCAAAGAAGACATAAAATAAAGGTTGTGGATAGTCCCCAAAATTGAAGCAAGTATTTCATTGGACATATATAAATGACGCAGATAGGCTCTGGTAAAATTCTGGCAAGTATAACACTGGCATTTATTATCTAAGGGTGTAAAGTCATCTTTATATTTAGCATTTGTTATAGATAGATTACCAGATGAAGCAAGCAACGAACCATTTCTGGCGTTTCTGGTAGGCAGAACACAATCGAACATATCAACCCCTCTTATAATTCCTTCTAATATGCTCTGAGGTGCTCCCACTCCCATTAAATATCGCGGTTTATTGTTTGGCAAACAAGGAACTGTACAATCTAAAATTTCATACATTAACGACTTTGGTTCACCTACACTTAACCCTCCTATGGCATATCCAGGAAAATCTAATTCTACTAACTTGTTGGCATTTTCAATTCTTAGGTCTTTAAAAGCACCTCCCTGAACAATTCCAAATAAACTTTGGCTGGAACCATGGTGTGCTTCTTTGCATCTCTTGGCCCATTGGATAGTTCTTTGAGCAGCAATTTCTACCTGATATTTACCAGAAGGATAAGGAGCACATTCGTCAAAAGCCATAGCAATATCGGAACCTAAAGCTATTTGAATCTCCATCGCTTTTTCGGGATTTATAAAATGCTTAGATCCGTCAATGTGAGAATTAAAAAATACTCCTTCATCGCTTATCTTATTTAGTTTTCCTAAACTGAAAATCTGGAAACCTCCACTATCGGTTAATATAGCCCCTTTCCAACCCATAAATTTATGCAAACCACCAGCTTGAGCAACTAAATTATACCCAGGTCTTAAATACAAGTGGTAAGAATTGCTTAAAATAATTTGGATACCCAAATCATCTAATTCTCGAGGAGTCATTGCTTTTACTGTAGCCTGAGTGCCCACTGGCATAAATACCGGCGTATCAATTATTCCATGGCAAGTATACAGCTTCCCCAGTCTTGCTTTAGTTGTTTTAGATTCTTTTAGAATTTCAAATTTGATAGACAAAAGTTTCCACCATCTTAACCTTATAGTTTATTTCTTAGCTAATAGGGGCGTATGCAATACGCCCCTACATTTCTAATTTTTCTAATAACTAATTTATCTTGCATTTTTTACGTTTTATTTTTTTCTTCTATTACGGGCGGACACAAGGTCTGCCCCTACAAATGACTACTTCTCCTTGCAATTCAAGCCCGCATCTTATCTTTGACTATATACTCGATACTTGATACTAATTTCACTATTCACTAACGACTATACAATAATCATCGCGTCTCCAAAACTGTAAAATCTATACCTTTCTCTTATTGCTTCTTGGTAGGCCTTAAGAAGAAAATTCTTTCCAGTAAAAGCTGCAACAAGCATTAAAGGAGTCGATTGGGGGAGATGAAAATTAGTAATTAACACATCTACTACCTTGAATTTGTACCCGGGAAAGATAAATATATCACTCCAGTTGCTGCCACTTACAATTCTACCTTGATTAAAATCAAAAGCCGATTCCAGAGTGCGAGTTGTGGTAGTTCCTACTGAAATAACCCGCCTTTTTTCACTCCGAGCTTGATCTATTTTTTGGGCAACGTTAGAAGAAACAGAATAAAACTCTGAATCCATTTTATGTTCTTCTACTTTTGAAGTTCTTATAGGTTCAAAAGTTCCTCGACCCACGTGTAAAGTTAAATAAACTATTTCGATTCCTTTGTGGGTAAGATCCCCTAATAAAGATTTGGTAAAATGAAGCCCGGCAGTAGGAGCCGCAATTGAGCCATCTTGAGCAGCATAAACTGTTTGATAGTCGTTTCCTGTCTTCAATTCCTCTTTAATGTAAGGAGGGATAGGCATTTTTCCTATTTTATTTAATATTTCTTTAAAATTGCCCTTAAAATTAAATTGTATAAAATAACTACCCTTTTCTTCGTTTTTACCTTCTACTATCCCCTCTAATTCGGGTCCAAAAATTATTTTAGTATCCGTATGAACAATCTTTCCTGGCCTTACTAACACTTCCCAATATCTATCCTTTTTAGATTCAAGAAGTAAGATTTCTACTTTTCCTTTGGTTTTTTCTTTAAAACCATATAGCCTTGCCGGTAAAACCTTAGTATTATTTAACACTAAAAGGTCACCTTTTTTAAGATAATCTTTAATGTCTTTAAAGATTTTGTGTTGAATTTCATTCCTGGACCGATTCAGAACCATCAAACGGCTGCGATCTCTTGGTTTAATCGGCTTTTGGGCAATAAAGCCCGAAGGAAGATAATAATCAAATTCTTCTAATTTCATTTTCCGCTCATTTTGGTAAGCTTAATATTTTTTTATAATATTTATACCTTGATAATAATATTTTAGAATATCTTGATATCTGGATCCTTGAAGTGTCATACCGTATGCACCCCATTGGGACATTCCAACCCCATGCCCATTTCCTGAACCATAAAATATAAAGGTTAAAGAAGTGTTTAATTTCACAATTTCTACCTTAAGCGCTTTCTCTTCTTCCTTCTCTACTTCCTTCTTTTCCCTTTCTTCTTTATTTTTCTTCATTAATTCGAGCAATTCCTTAATGGTCCAATCTTTCTTTTGTTCTAAAATTTCCTTTATTGACTCTTTTTGTTCTTTTTGCTCTTCTTTGCCTTCAATTTCCTTTTTATCTTCTGTATCTTCCGTAGTATTCGATTCTTTCCCGATTGCTTCGATATTAAAAAATGTACTCCTGATTAAATCTGCCCCCATTAAGCTTCTAAAATCATTAGTTTTCATATTAATAATTTTATTATTTTCAGCAGTAAAAACTAACTCGCTTGCCCTGCCGGTTTCACTTTTTTTAACTGGTTCAATAGAAACAATTGAATTTATTTTATAACCCTTTTTTTGTAGTTTTTCTGTTAAATCCTTTTCGTTTATAGAGTAAGACCAGGTGTGATACGGAGGAGAAACTTTTTCTTCAAATTTTGATTTTACACTTCTTAAATAGGGCAAAAAACTCCCCCAAACATTCTCACTATCTTCGGTATATCCTCCACTATCGGAATGATAAACTGCGTTGATGGGCTCGCCTTTATAGACCATAATTATTCCTCGAGTCTCGTCGACAGCTTTGTTGGTCAAGGGGTCTTCGTGGTTCACCCCTCCGTAAGCCTGGCTGTTGGTAGAAGCGCAAATATTATAACCTTTATCAATATATTTATTCATATTAAAGATGGCGAAAGTTCTTGCCGCAACTGCTTGAGCTTTTAAAGCTTCTGAGGGCCAACTAGGGGAGATTTCTTTTTTTAAAACCCCGTAAAGATATTCCTCAATGCCGATGATATTAATGACATTCAATTTTCTATGTTCTTTATCAATAGCTATCTCTATGTTTCCTCGATAGCGATATTTTTGTCCATTAAACATAACTATAATTTTGGTGTTTCCCACCGGAATTATCTCTATGGGACCAGAATAAACACCTTTTCCCAAAACCTCAATTCCTTGGTCATGCGGTAATAATTTAACTACCCTATTGCGTTCTTCGCTTACAAGAACATTTGATTTTAAATTGTAAATCTTAAAAGTGCCATCTCCACTTATACTGGTCTCAGTTTGATCTAAGAATATACCCACTCGAAGTATTGGCTGTTTTTCTGCCGTTAAGACAATATTAATAAATATAAGCAGTGAAGAAATACATATTCCTAAAAATAAAAAAAATTTTTTCCTACCTGTCTTTTTCAATATATTTTCTACCTCTTTCATGTTTTTACCCTTTAGTTTTTTATTTTTCACTCTTCCACGAGATTGCCATGTTTCCTTTTTCGCATTAGCCTGTTTCTTTCTTCTGGATACTGGATTCTGGCTTCTGGCTACTATTTTCTTTCACGTGATACTAATTTTACGCTATTATTTTCTATAACAATTTACCCTGAACATCCTTTTTTTTGCCAAAATATTTATAGGTTAAATCTGTTGCTACTCTTCCCTTGGGAGTTCGATGAAGAAAACCTTTTTGCAAAAGATACGGTTCATAAAAGTCACAAATAGTGTCCGTATCTTCGCTGATGGAGGCAGCTAATGTTTGCAAACCCACTGGACCGCCAGAAAATTTTTCTACTATAGTTATTAATAATTTTCTATCTATATCACACAAACCAAAATCATCAATCTCCATCATTTCTAAACCATAATCAGCGATTTCTTCGTTAATAACTCCTTCACCTTTTATTTGAGCATAATCACGAAGTCTTCTTAGAAGTATATTGGCAATACGAGGGGTGCCTCTTGACCTGAGAGAAATCTTTTTTGCTGCTTCTTGGGTTAGTTCAACTTTTAATATTTTAGAAGATCTTATTACTATTTGTTCAAGCTCATTTTCCTGATAATAACCAACTCGAGTTACAACTCCGAATCGGCTTCTTAGAGGCGAAGTAATTAGCCCTGTACGAGTTGTGGCCCCAATAAGAGTAAATTTTGGCAAACTTATACGTATAGAACGAGCACTTGGACCTTTACCGATTAGAATATCCAATTCATAATCTTCCATAGCTGGATATAGTATTTCTTCTACTGCTCGATTTAGCCGATGAATTTCATCAATAAATAAAACATCATTTTCCTGCAAATTAGTAATTATAGCTGCTAAGTCTCCTGCTCTTTCAATAACCGGGCCGGAAGTCATCTTAATATTGACTCCCATCTCATTAGATATTATATAGGCTAAGGTAGTTTTGCCTAAACCGGGGGGACCATATAAAAGAATGTGATCAATGGCTTCTCCTCTTTTTCGGGCAGCACTTATATATATATTAAAATTTTTTCTAATATTTTCTTGCCCGATAAATTCATTAAAAAATTTAGGCCTCAAGCTTGTATCTAAATCCGGTTCTTCTTTCCTTAATCCTAAATCAATAGCTTTTTCTTTAAATTCCATCTATTACTCCATTACATATTAAAACAAAATATTTTTAAAATCAGCAACTACAATTATTATAAAAATGTTAGTAAGTTAAAATTAATAATTATCGTATAATCTTCAGAGATTCTCGAACTAACTCTTCCACTGTTAATTCCCCTTTAAATTTTTCTTGAGTTTTTTCCACTGCAGACTTGGCTTTTTTATAAGTATACCCTAACGCTTTAAGAACATCTACGGCATCGCTGATATTCTCAGATTTAAAAGTTTTTCCCACGCCTGTTTCCAGGAAAGTGATTTTGCTTATTTTTTCTTTTAATTCTAACACAATTTTTTTAGCTAATTTATTCCCGATACCTGATATCGCTGTAATTGAATCTAAATCTTCTTGGAGAATTGCTTTGCTAAAATCAACAGGAGTCATCTTAGATAAAATATTTAAGGCTACTTTTGGACCAACTCCCGGTGTACTAATCAGCAATTCAAAGAAATTTTCTTCTTCTTTAGTTAAAAATCCATAAAACATTATTCTGTCTTCTCTTAAATATAAATAAGTATAAATTTTAGTTTTATCACCGATTTTCAAGGAAAGATTATTATAAGCAGGAATATTAATTTGATACCCTATACCGTTTGTATTTAATACAAGATAATTTACGCCAACTGTATCAACTCTTCCTTCTAAAAAAGATATCAAATCCTTGCCTCCTAGAATAATTCTAAGATAAAAATCTTTTCCATTTATAGATAACTTTAGTAAGTGATTAGCATATAGCTAAAAACGCAAAGCGAAAAATTAAAAACTATAGTTCAAAACTCAAAACTTTTCGGATAATATATTGTTTTTTGTGTAGGGAACGAATTCATCAGCCCTAAGTGATTTTATTAATTTTTTTCTAATGGGTTCGATTTATCGAACCCTTCCCTCTTTTTCTAAACTCGTAACTTGCAACCTATAACTCATTACTTAATCATCTACGCTAAACGCTATACGCTCTACGCTATTAATATTTTGTATGTGTATGACAAATTGCCACTGCTAAAGCATCTGCAGCATGGTCTGGCTGAGGAATTTCAGATAAATTGAGCAGGATTTTAACCATAGATTGAACTTGATATTTTTCCGCTCTTCCATTTCCCACAGTAGCTTGTTTAATCTGTAATGGGGTGTATTCATAAAGTTCCAGCCCCATTAAAGCAACAGTTATAGCTACCATGCCATGAACCTTACTGACTGTAAGTGCACTTCGAACATTCTTGTTAAAAAATATTTCCTCAATAGCAACTTCATGAGGATTATATTTTTCTATAAGTTCTTTTATTTTATAATATATTTTTTTTATTCTAAGGCCAAAGGTATCTTTCTTGTAAGTTAATATACATCCGTAATCAATTAAGTCAATTTTCTTTTTCTCACACTTGATTAAACCATAACCGGTATTATTAAGTCCAGGGTCGATACCTAAAATAATCACGATTTATCCTTACTGGCTGATATCTCCTCCATAATTTCATCAGCAATATTAAAATTAGCATAAACTTTCTGCACATCATCCTGGTCTTCCAACTGTTCCATTAAATTTAGCATTTGCCTTGCTTTTTTACCTTCTAAATCTACAGTAGTTTTTGGAATTAAGGTAACTTCACTAAGTAAACATTCAATATTTTGTTCCTTTATTAAATTACTAAATTTCTTATACTTTTCAGGTGGAGTCATAACTTCAATATTTTCACTATCACTTTTTACATCTTCGGCTTCTGCTTCAAGTGCTAAATCTACAATAGCATCTTCATTAACTTTAGCAATCTCGAAGATAAAATATCCTCTTTTGTCAAACATCCAGGCAACACAACCATTCTCACCTAAGTTGCCTGCATTTTTGGAAAATATCTTTCTAACCTCCGGAGTTGTTCTATTCTTATTGTCAGTTAAAGCTTCTATTAAAACTGCCACCCCTCCTGGCCCATAACCTTCATAAATTATTTCTTCATAAGAAACTCCATCAGCTTCACCGGTTCCTCGTTTAATAGCTTTTTCAATATTTTCGTTAGGCATATTGTTCTCTTTTGCCAATTGAATTGCAACTTTTAATTTCACATTAGTCTCAGGATCTCCTCCTCCTGAACGAGCAGCAACAGTTATCACTCGAATTATTTTGGTAAATATTTTTCCTCTCTGTGCATCCGCCTTACCTTTTTTTCTTTTAATGGTACTCCACTTTGAATGTCCAGACATAATTTATTTCTCCTTAAATATAAAATTATTATAACTTTAATTGTGATTAATTTTTACTAATTTTATCATATTAAAAGGGTAGTTTCAATAAATTAGTCATTCCATCCTATATAGAGCGGGCGTTCCCCGTTTTCACGAGGATAGGTCTACCTGTCTATTTCGGATTTTAATTCATCGTTGGTTCTTGATGGTTAGTATTAAATGGTGAAGGCGCAGGAAGAAATATTGCAATTATAAGATATAAAAAATATGATATATACATTTAAAAAGGGGGTTTTGCAGGGGGAGTTCGTTTATGCGCGCTTTGAGTTATTTTGTCTTGAATTTTTTTTTCTATTATTTTATTGTCTATTTTTCCTGACTTTAAATACTTATCTAACTGATCGTAACTTATACCAATTTCTTCTTCATCAGTTTGACCTTCCCAGAGACCTGCGGAAGGAGGTTTATTTATAATTTTTTTAGGAATACCTAGATATTCTGCTAACTCTTTAACCTGATCCTTCAATAAATTCCCTAAAGGTAAAATATCTGCTCCCCCATCACCATATTTGGTATAATATCCTATCATAATTTCACTTTTATTTCCCGTTCCTACAACTAAATAATTTAATTTATTAGCAAAATAGTATAAAGTGATCATTCTTAATCGCGGCTTTATATTTGCCTCTGCTAATTTAAAACTTTCCTCTTTTTCTTTTTCTTTATCATCTAACAAATAAATGAACAAATCATATACTTTTGATAAATCAATTATTTTATAAGAAATGTTAAATTTATTGATAAGATCTAAGGCATCATTAGTATCGGCTTCAAGGCTATGGCAAGGTATAATTATGGCTAAGGTGTTTTGAGGGAATATTCTTACGCTTAAGGCTGCTACTACAGCAGAATCTATACCTCCGCTTAATCCAAATACCACTCCTTTGGCTTTTGCTTTAATTACTTTCTCTTCCATCCAAACACATAATTTTTGTACTAGTGTTTCCATAAATTAATTCTCCAATTTACCAATTTGCCGATTGACTTAGTCGTTAGTGTAGAATTAGCGTATAACGGGAAGCGTTTAGCCTGGTATATGAGGGGTATGTAATATGTCCCTACTGTCTCTCTGCAAACCTGTAACTTGCAAACTGGTTACTTATTACTCATTACTTATCACTGTATTTTACATTATACAATAAAATAGAGAAAATAAATAATCCCGGCAGTGTCCTACTCTCCCACAGAAAAACTGCAGTACCATCGGCGCTGGAGGGCTTAACTACTGTGTTCGG
>Ga0154857_1074_pt1 | contig 18469 bp, 20 predicted proteins | sample Rifle2008BG19ft_FD_105829 | JGI IMG/M metagenome (GOLD analysis project Ga0154857, IMG submission 105829) | Candidatus Atribacteria bacterium RBG_19FT_COMBO_35_14
GATATGCGATATATTACTATATTATTCTGGCTTTTGACTCCTGGCTTCTAGCTTCTTCTTTCTTCACTATATACTGTATACTCGATACTCGATACTAAGTATAATATTCCGATAATCGTCTTGGCATCTTTGATAACATTCCCCTTTATCATTTTTAAAACTTCAGATATTTTTAAATTCTTAACTTGAATAAATTCATCAGCATCTTCATTCTTGCTTCTTTCCTCTAAATCCTCTGCTAGAAATAGTGTAAGTCTTTCATTACAAAAACCTGGAGTAGAGAAAAAAGATAATAATTTTTTAATCTTTCGGGGATAATAACCGGTTTCCTCTTCCAATTCTCTTTTGGCACATCTTACCAAATCTTCTCCTTCTTCCACTGTTCCTGCCGGCAGTTCCCATAAAACTTCATTTACCGGTTCTCTAAACTGTCTGATCATTACTAACTTTCCGTCATCTGTCAAAGCTAATATAACTACGGCTCCAGGATGTTCTACTATTTCTCTTTCCGTCTCCCTGCCATCAGGCAGTTTTACTCTATCCTGACGAAGGTTGATAATTTTACCCTGATAAATATAGGTGGAAGATAAAATTTGTTTTTCTATAGAATCTTCTTTATTCATTTATGAAGTTTTCTCCAGGGGTTACAGTATTTATAATAGACAAAACATATTCTGCTGTCTTTTTTAAATTTTTAACAAGAATATATTCATTTACTGTATGAACCTTCTCCATCCCTATAGCTAAAACAACTGAGGGGAAACCTTTCTTACTAAATACATTAGCATCGCTCCCCCCTCCGCTGGGACGTAATTCTGGTTCTAATCCCATATCTTTTGCCGCTTTCATCGCTATTTTGATTACCTGGTTATCGGTAGACAAATTGTAGCAATAGTACTCCCTATTAATTTTTACTTCTGCTTTTGCTTTAAATTCCTGAGCAGTATCTTCGGCTGTCTGTTTTAGTTTTTTGGTATATTTTTCTAATTTTTCTTCGTTTCTACTTCTAACTTCTCCTTCCAATGTTACTTCATCAGGAACAATATTGGTAGCTTTGCCACCGGAAATAATCCCGATATTAACGGTAGTTTCTTCATCTATTCTGCCTAATTTCATTCGGGAAAGGGCAAATCCGGCTATCTGTATGGCATTAATCCCTTCTTCGGGATTTGAACCGGCATGAGCAGATTTTCCATGAAAAATAATTTTCAGAGAATTCTGAGAAGGGGCTGAATTGATAATCTCTCCTACCTGTCCTCCAGAATCTAAAATAAAAGCCATTCGGGCATTTAAGCTGGAAATATCTAAATTCTTTGCACCTAATAAGCCTATTTCTTCACAGATGGAAAATACAATCTCAATATCACCACGGGGAATATTATTCTCTTTAATAATACGCAGTGCTTCTAATAAAGCGGCAATTGCCGCCTTATCATCTGCGCCTAAAATTGTTTTTCCGTTGCTTACTACTTTGTCTCCCTCGCAAATAGGTTTAATATTATTCCCCGGGACAACTGTATCCATATGAGCGGAAAACATAATAGGAGTTGCTTCTTTAATATTTCCCTTTAAACGGGCTATTATATTACCGCTATTAGATTTCGCCTTCTCACCAGCTTGATCAACTGTAACTTCTAATCCCAAATCTTCTAACTTTTCTACTAAAAAGCCAGCTAAATTCCTCTCCTCTCTAGAAATACTATCTATCTTAACCAATTCCATAAAAGATTCTACCAACCTTTTTTCATTAACCATTACTTTTCCCCTTTCTCACCAATTCTGCCCCTTGTTTTAAAGCTTCTTTGTTTAATTCTAATAGTTTTTTATTACGTCCAGCTAAAACCTTCTCTAAAGCCTTAAATATGGTATCCATCTTTACTATTCCTGATTGTTCAACATAAGCACCTAAAACTACCATATTGGCTGCTCTTGAATTACCTAACTTATCAGCAATATCATCGGCAGGAATCTTTATTACATTAACATCATTCCTTTTTACTTCGCGTTCTATTAATGAATCATTCAAGATGATTAATCCATCATCACTTACATTCGATTCAAATTTATCTAATGAAGGTTGATTCATAGCTATTAATATTTTTGGATGAGATACAATGGGAGAACCAATTTCATTAGATGAAATAAGCACTGTGCAATTGGCTGTTCCCCCTCTCATCTCCGGTCCATAAGAAGGTATCCAGGCAACTTTTTTACCTTCTATCATTCCGGCATAAGCTAACAATCTACCTATTAACATTACTCCTTGTCCACCAAATCCTGAAATAACTATTCTCTCTAACATTCAAGACACCTCCTCAGGAGTTTTGAATTCTCCTAATGGATAATAAGGAATCATGTTTTCTTCCAACCACTTATTTGCCTCAATTGGACTTAGACCCCAGTTAGTAGGACAGGTAGACAGAATTTCAACCAGGGAAAAGCCCTTCCCCTCTATCTGTGATTGAAAAGCTTTTCTTATTGCTTTCTTTGCTTTCAATATGTAGGCGGGCTTGGATAAGGCTACCCGAGAAATATAAGCAACTCCTTTCAGGGTAGATAACATCTCTGCTACCTTTATAGGATATCCCATAGTTTTCGGGTCTCTACCATAAGGAGAGGTCTGGGTTACCTGTCCCACTAAAGTAGTGGGTGCCATCTGTCCACCGGTCATCCCGTAGATAGCATTATTTATAAATATAACCGTAATATTCTCCCCACGATTAGCAGTATGCACTATCTCTGCCGTACCAATAGAGGCTAAATCTCCATCTCCTTGATAAGTAAATACAATAGAATCTGGTTTTGCTCTTTTTATTCCAGTAGCTACAGCGGGAGCTCTCCCGTGCGCTGCACAAATCATATCACAATCAAAAAAAACGTAAGCAAATACGGAACAACCTACCGGACATACTCCTATAGTTTTTTCTCTTACCCCAAATTCATCTAAAGCTTCAGCCACTAATCGATGCGCAATACCATGGTGACATCCCGGACAATAAGTAAAAGGATCTTTGGTTAAAGATTTGGGACTTTCAAAAACTTTCTTCATAATATTATTACACACCTCCGTAATATAATCTAAAATGTAATTAATCTATTTTAAATATTTCTTTATTTCAGTCAAAATTTCACTTTGCGTAGGTATGACTCCGCCCACTCTACCATAAAAATTAACTTCCGCCTTACCATTTACGGCTAATTTAACATCTTCCACCATTTGTCCCATGCTCATCTCTACAACTAAAAACTTATTTACCTTTTCGGAAGTCTCAGCAATTATCTTTTCCGGAAAAGGAAATAGAGTAATTGGCCTGATTAATCCGATATTAATTCCCTCTTTTTTAGCGTTGCTCATTACAGTTTTTGCAATCCGAGCTACTATTCCGTAAGCAACTATTATTAAATCAGCATTATCTAAATTAACTGTTTCATATCTAACTTCTTTTTCTTTTAATTTATTATATTTCTCTTGAATTTTTAAATTCAATTTTTCCATTTCATAAGGATCCAGATTAAAGGGAACAATATATTTTTTTTCTCTTCCTTTGCACCCGGTTAATGTCCAGCCTTCTTTATCTGGCAAATTAATCTTTTTTCTTTCCTTAAACTCTACAGCTTCCATCATTTGTCCTATAAGCCCATCTCCTAATATCATTGCGGGATTTGTATATTTATCAGCTAAATCAAAAGCATCCATGGTTAAATCTACCAACTCTTGCACAGAAGAAGGAGCCAGTACAATTAAATGATAATCACCGTGTCCTCCTCCTTTGGTAGCTTGAAAATAATCAGCTTGTCCAGGCTGTATACTCCCTAATCCCGGTCCACCTCTTTGCATGTTAACAATTACGCACGGTAACTCAGCACAAGCAATATAAGAAATTCCTTCTTGCTTCAAACTTATCCCCGGACTTGAAGAAGAAGTCATAGCTCTTACCCCGGTAGAAGCGGCTCCGTAAACCATATTTATAGCCGCTATTTCACTTTCGGCTTGTACGAAAACAGCATCTTTCATTTTTAATAATTTTTTAGCCATATAAGCAGTTAACTCACTTTGGGGAGTAATCGGATAACCAAAATAAAAATGGCATCCTGCACGGATTGCTGCTTCTCCTATGGCTTCATTCCCTTTCATTAACATCTTTTCTTCCATTTTCTAACCTCCTGGATAAAAATTTAACTTTTAAACTAATTAATAGTAAATAGTTGTATTTAAGAACTCTAATTGCGTATTTTGTATTTGAAACTAACGACCATTCACTATCCACTAACGACTGATTTATTTATATACTTCAATCGCAACATCCGGGCAAGTTATTGCACAAAAAGTACATCCGGTACATTCTTCCGGTTTAATCTGTTTGGCGGGATGATAGCCTTTTTTGTTAAAATATTCTGCCATAACCATAATATGTTTAGGGCAAGCAGGAATACATAATTCGCAGCCTTTACATCTTTCCTCATCAATTAAAATTTTTGCCATATTCTTTCCTCCCTCTTTTTTTAAAGCTTAATTCCATGGTAAATGCATGAACCGCTTTATATAAAATATTGGTTCTTTAAAATTTTCCTGCCTTATTTTTTTAGAAAATCGGTCGTCTATACAGATAAATTTCACAGGCACCTCTAATTTTTGAGCTGCCTGCTTTATTAAAATGTGTCCTTTTTTAATTGTTTCTTCATCAGTTTGGCTGCTTAAATTCGGATTACTCACTATTGCTTTAATCTTTAATCGAGATGTATTTTCTATTTCTTGAGCCATCTGTTTAATTTGAGGTGCACTTTGAGTAAAAGGCCGATAAGAATTTACTACCAGCAGCATTTCATAATCTAAATCTTTGATGAAATACCTGAAATTACCCAAAACCACTGCTCCTACATCATCTCCACCCACATCAAGAATTAAGCAATAATCTGGATTTTGAATTAAACCTTTTATCTCGGGAGAAATTAGGGGTAAATCAGCATAAGCCATCTCACCTTCAGGAGCGATCACTTTTATGTCTTTAAAATTTAAAGTATCTTTTGCTTCTCGAGTTCTAAAATATGGATTAACAATATCTAAATCTACAATAGCAACTTTAGCGTAGCTTTTCCTGCAATATATTGAATAATTAATGGCAATTTCTGTCTTTCCACTTCCAAAACTTCCAACAAATATCATTATTCTTTTACTCAGTATATTTTTTCCACCTCTTCTCCCCTTAAAACTCTTAAGGCTCCTTCACATAAGGACAGCATCTCCTCTTCACCGGGATACACCATTACTAAAGATAAGAAACTCACTCTATCTCTTACCATATTAACAAATTCATTATTATAAGCTATCCCCCCGGTTAAAATGATGGCATCTATCTGACCTTTCAATACTGTAGCCCCTGCTCCGATTTCTTTAGCTACTTGATAAGCCATGGCTTCTAATATTAATTTTGCTTTTTTATCTCCTTGCTTGATCATCTTTACTACATCTCTAACGTCATTAGTATTTAAATAAGCTGCTAATCCACCTTTGCCTTTTATCTTTTTCATAATCTCATCCTTGGTAAATTTTCCGGAAAAACAAAGTTCTACCAGAGCACCAACAGGAAATCCCCCACTTCTCTCAGGAGTAAAAGGTCCTTCTCCGTTAAGAGCATTATTAACATCAATAACTTTTCCCTTGCAATGAATTCCTACTGAAATTCCTCCACCTAAGTGAGCGATAATAAAATTTAACTTCTCGTACTTTTTCCCTAAATCTAATGCTGCTTTTCGCGCAACTGCTTTCTGATTTAAAGCATGAAGTATGCTAATTCGAGGAATTTCTGGCATTCCAGAAATTCTAGCAACAGGTTTCATCTCGTCAATGACTACAGGATCGACTATATATGAAGGAATAGATAAGTTTTCAGCAATTCCATAGGCAAGTAATCCTCCTAAATTAGAGGCATGTTCACCACTTACCCCTTTACGTAAATCATCTAACATCTTTTCATTAATTCGATAAGTCCCGCTGGCAATGGGTTTTAACAATCCTCCTCTTCCCACTACCACATTAAGAGTGGAAAGATTAATTCCTTTTTCCTTTAAAAAACTTAAAATAATATCTTGCCGAAAATGATATTGGTCAATAATCTTGTGGAAGACGGATAATTCCTCATTACTATGCTCAATCTTTTTATCAAATAATAATTGTTCATTAGAAAACAATGCTGCTTTAGTAGAAGTAGATCCAGGATTTATCACCAATATTTTATAATCTTTACTCATCTTTAAATCGCCTCATAAAACTAACGTGTTATCTTAAATTTCACCCATTTCGCTCATTAATACTCCCAGGGCAATAGAATATAATTTTGATTGTGCACTATCTGAGCGAGAAACTAATACTACAGGAGCCTTTGCCCCTAAAAGTAATCCTGCTGGTACTGCTTTGGCCAAATAAACCAAGCCTTTGGCAAAGATATTTCCTGATTCGATATTTGGTACCAATACAATATCTACTTCGCCAGAAACTGGGCTTTCAATTCCTTTATGCGCTGCTGCTTCCTTAGAAATAGCATTATCAAAGCCTAATGGTCCATCCACTATTCCGCCAACAATCTGTCCTCTCTCACTCATTTTAGCTAAACAGGCAGCATCGACAGTTACAGGCATATCAGGATTCACTAACTCAATGGCAGCAACAACTGCTACTTTAGGTTTCTCTATTCCCAGTGAATGCGCATAATAAATAGCATTCTGGATTATCTGGGCTTTTTGTTTTAAATCCGGACTGATGTTCATAGCCCCATCAGTCATAGTAAGTAAACGATTATAATTTTTTACCTCCAAGGTATAAACATGGCTGAGTAATCTGTTAGTGCGTAAACCAATTTCTTTATCCAAAACAGCCTGTAAAAGTCTGGCTGTTCCCATCATACCCTTCATTAGGATAGAGGCCTTTTTATTTCGGACTAATTCAACGGCACATCGGGCGGTTTCTGTTTTATCCGGTTTATCAATTATTTCATAATTAGCAGGGTCGATCCCCATTTTTTCAGCTATCTGAATAATCTCTTTTTTATCGCCAACTAAAATTGAATCGGTTAATCCTTCTTTTCGGGCAGCTTCGACTGCTTTTAATACATCCTCTGCTCCAGCAGAAGCTACTGCCATTTTTTTAGGACCGTACTCTTTGGCTTTATTTAAAACTTCATTAAAAGTTTTTAGCATTTTTCCTGTTTACCTCTTTATTAAAAATTTACCAATTAACTAATTCTCCAATTCTCCAATTAACCAATTGGCCAATTAAATTAGTCGATATTAATTTAATTTTTAATTCTCTTTTTAATTACTTTTCCCAATCTTTTAATTCCCTCATCAATATCTTCCACACTTGGATAACAGAAAGAAAGTCTCATCGTATTTTTTCCTTTCCCATCAGCAAAAAATGGACCACCAGGTACATAAGCTACTTTCTCTTCAATTGCTTCTTTAAACATTTCTCCGGTATCTATGTACTCAGGCAAAGTAGCCACTACAAAAAATCCACCTTGCGGTTTAGTCCATGTAACCTCTTGTGGAAAATATTTATCTAAAGCATTCAATATTACATCTCTTTTTCTCTTATAAATTTGAATATTAGATCTGATATTTTCTTCTAATTTACCTGATTTACAATACTCATAAGCAATTATTTGGGTCAAAATGCTGGTACATAAATCGGTTGCTTGTTTCAATATGGCCATCTTGCTTATTATATCTTTATTACCTAACACCCAAGCTAATCGCAATCCCGGGCATAATATCTTAGAGAAGGTTCCTAAACTAAGAACAAATCCATTATTATCCAAAGAATATATAGAGGGAATTGGTTCTCCCTCGAATCTGAGTTTTTCATAAGGGTTATCTTCTACAATAAATACATTAAATTTATGAGCAATTTCGATTATTTTCTTTCGTCGAGCCAGGGACATGGTTACTCCTGCAGGATTTTGAAAATTGGAAATAGTATATATGAACTTAACTTTTTTGCCTTCGTTTTTAAGCTGGGTAAGTTTTTCCTCTAATATATCCATCTGCATACCTTCGTCATCCATAGGTACACCCGCCAATTCTCCTCCATAACTATGAAAAGCGTTTAAAGCAGCTAAATAACTGGGCAATTCTACAATCGCTATATCTCCGGGATTTAAAAAAACTTTACCCACTAAATCTAATCCTTGTTGTGAACCAGAACTAATAATTATATTTTCTAACTCTCCATTATTACCATCTTTCGCTAAATAGTCTAAAATGCATCTTCTTAATTCGGGTAATCCTTCAGTGGTACTATATTGTAAGGCTCGAGCGCTATTTTTGCTTAATACCTTCTGGGTTATTTTCTTTATATCTTCTACTGGGAAAGTTGCGGGATCCGGCATTCCTCCTGCTAAGGATACTACTTCCGGATTTTGAACCAATTTCAAAATCTCCCGAATAACTGAACCCTCCATTTTGGAGGCTAAAATAGAATAAAATTCTTCTGTGTTTATTGACATTACCTTCTCTCCTTTTATTTTTTACTTATTTTTTACTTATTACTTTATGTATATTCCAAGGGAGATTTTTTCACGTTCATTAACATTTAAGGTGGGATTGGGGATATGTGCAACTCCTTACTCATTACGTATTAACTATTACTGTACTACCTATCTAACATTTTTTGGGCATGCCGAATAGCAATCTCGCTCATTTGACTTCCATCTAACATGCGGGCAATCTCTTTAACCCGTTCTTCACCTTCCATTTTTTTTAACCTTATCCCAGTTTGATTATTTAAAATATACTTTTCAATATAAAAATGTCTCTCAGCCTTGCAGGCTATCTGAGGCAGGTGGGTTACACAAATTACCTGTCTCTTTCCAGAAAGTGCCTTCAATTTTTGAGCAATTACCTCGCCCAAGCGTGCACCTACCCCGCTGTCAATTTCATCAAAGATTAGCGTCGGAACTTGATCTACTTCTGAAAGTATTGATTTCAAAGCTAACATAATTCTCGAAACCTCTCCTCCTGAGACAATTCGAGCTAAAGGACGTAGTCTTTCTCCTACATTAGGAGAAATCATAAACTCAATATCATCAATCCCTTTTGGACCTATCTTATATTTTTTACCATCTATTTCTATTCCATTATCATCTTCGTAAGAATTAATAGAAACTTCAAACTGACATCTCTTCATGTTTAAATCTTCTAATTCTCTTACCACCATCTTTTGTAAATCCTCAGCAATCTTTCTCCGATTTATATTTAGATGGCGAGAGATGGTGGAAATTATATCTTCCAGAGAATTAACTTCTTCTTTTAATTTTTCTAATTTGTCTTCGCTATAATCAACGGCTTCTAATTCCTGATATATTTTTTGGCGATATGTCAATATTTCTTCTATAGTAGAGCCATATTTACTCTTTAAACTATTAATCAGATTTAATCTACCCTCAACTTCTTTTAATTTTTGGCTATCCAAATCTATTCCATCTTTGTATTTTACAATTTCATTCACAATATCCTCAAATTGATATCCTACTTCTTTCAAATTTTCTCTTATCTTTTCTATCCGTCGATCCAAGGAAGCAATTTCTCCTAAATCTACGGAAACTTCGTTTAAGGAATCTCTTACTGAGGATTGTTCTATCCCGCCTTCATAGAGAATAAAATTGGCTTTTTCCATGGTTTCAATAATTTTTTCCGCATTTTTTAAAACCATTTCTTCCTCTTCTAAAGCCTTATCCTCATCTTTAACTAAAGATGTTTTATCTATTTCTTCTAACTGAAATTTTAGAAAATCCATTTTTTTTAAATTTTCTTCTTTGTCTTCTAATAATTGAAATAACTTTTTGTTCTTTTCTCGCCATCTTCGATAATTATCATATAATTCCTTTCTATGTTTAATCATTTTGTCTCCACCCAGATTATCCATCAAATCGATATGTTTGGCAGGGTCCAAAAGAGATTGATGATTGTGTTGTCCGTGTAAATCAACTAAAAATGTACCAATCTCTTGAAGTGTGGATAAATTTATCAACCGCTGATTAATCAAGCATTTATTCCGTCCTTTTTTATTAACTTCCCGCCTAATAAGTAAAGCTCCCTGTCCATCAACAATTTCTATGTCAGAATTTAAATTATTTATCAGCTCTTTTTCTTGGGGAGTCAACAGAAACAGTGCTTCTACCATTAAACTATCTTCTCCATCTCGAATTAAATCAGAAGCGGCATAACCTCCCAATATTAAATCTATTGCCTCTATGATAATAGATTTCCCGGCTCCGGTCTCACCGGTTAAAACGTTTAATTCTTCCTCAAATTCAATATTTAGTACTTTTATTAAGGCCAAATTCTTTATATTTAATTGAAATAACATTTATTTCGGTATACACCTCATAGTATACTATCTATCTGTCCGCTCCATCTTAATTTTTCCCGTAAAATAGCATAAAAACTCTTTTCTTTAAAGGTAATTAATCGAGCTTTATGGTCTGATTTTTTTATTATCACTTCGTCATTTAGCTTTAGGGCAAATCTCTCCTGCCCATCTATGGTTGCCATTACAACTTCTTCGCTTACTTCCAAAGTAATTTTTACTTGATCATCTTCACCGATGATTAAAGGCCGGGCAGATAAAGTATGGGGGCAGATAGGAGTAAGTATTATAGAATTTATATTAGGACTGACAATAGGACCGCCGGCAGAAAGAGAATAAGCAGTAGAGCCTGTAGAGGTAGAGACAACCAATCCATCTGCCGAATAAGTAATAACATAATCATTATTGACATAAGCAGCCAAGCAGATAATTCGGGCAAAAGCCCCCTTACCTATAACTACATCATTTAGGGAAGTAAATTTTTTAATCTCTTTTTCTCTTCTTTTCACTGTACAACTTAACATCATTCTCTCATCAAGAAAATATCTCTCCTGATACAGTTTCTCTAAAGACTTTTCCAGGTCATCAATACCAATTTGAGTCAGAAAACCCAGTCCCCCCAAATTCACTCCAAAAACAGGTATATCTTCGGCAGCGGCTAATCTGGCTGCTCTAAGTAGAGTTCCGTCTCCCCCCAAAGAAATTATTAAATCAACTTCTTTAAGAAATTTTTCAGTAGGGCAATTTAACTCTTTCCTTCCTATTTCTTTGCCCATATTTCCTTCTATACATACTTTTAGTTTTTTAGAACTTAACCAATCAATTATCTTGCAGGCCGTTTCCCCGGTCTTTTCTTTTTTATAATTTATTATTAAACCCACACTGTCAAATTTCATCTCCACCCTCCTTGAAGTAAGTAATATAAGACCAAACTAAAAATTGCTCCTGCTAAAAAATATACTATCTTTATTATCTTTTGGCACATGGTGCTTTCGAATTGAAACTTTACTTCAGAAATACTCTTATTTTTCATATTTAATAAAAGAATGCCGCTCGGCTGGTAAGCAAGGTAATATTCTAACATCTGTCTTCTGGTCTCCCGGTTAGTAATATAGGGGATCTTTTCCCCACTTTTGACTTCTACTACGTAGACCTTCCCTCTCTTCCTCACCAAATAATCTATCCGCACTAAGTAGCGATGAATCTTGTTTCCGATAGTTATAAGGAGCGGTTTACTTTTTTGAGCATCTATAATCACATAACCGTTTTTCTTTAATACTTTCTCTGCTTCCTTTTCTGCCTGCCTGCTTTTAGAAAATCTCTTCTTTAATCTCTTAGTCCTCAACCAATTGCTTATCCTGATATAGAGAATCAGGCAGACTATTCCTCCACCAAAAAATAAAATAAAGATTACAATACCATTTTCATCTATGTTCAAAAACTTCACTCCAATAATATCTTACTTTAATTTAATTCTTCCTGCACTCCTCTGTGGTTAAAATTAATTATCACTAAATAAAGTCATAGAATATCATTTTTTAGGAGAAAGTTCTTGGTGAGCTTGTTTTACCACTTCCTCAATAATTTGAGGGAAATTATTTGCTTTATCTTTTCCAGAATTTTTTATCAGGCAGATAAAGTATTCTATGTTGCCGGAAGCCTTTTTTAAGGGAGAAAAAGTCAAACCTTGAATATTAAAACCTATTTTTTGAGCTTTTTCGCAAATTTTTTCGATTACTGTCTGATGGACTTCTGCCTTTTTTACTAGTCCGCCCTTTTGAATAAACTCCCGGCCTGCTTCGAACTGGGGTTTAATTAATGCCACCACCTCTCCCTTCTCCTTAATTAGATTATACACTGCTGGCAGAACTTTATCTAACGAAATAAATGAGACATCTATAGCAGCTAATTCAAAAAGGTCATCAAATTTATCAGCAGTAAGATATCTTATGTTAGTTCTGTCTATAACTACAACTCGGCTATCTTTCTGCAGTTTCCAGGCTAACTGTCCGTAGCCTACATCTATACAATAAACTTTCTCAGCTCCATATTTTAAAAGACAATCAGTAAAACCCCCGGTAGATGCACCAACATCAATTGCTCTCTTTCCTTTGACATTGACATTAAAAACCTTAAGGGCTTTTTCTAATTTTTCTCCACCCCTGCTTACAAAAGCAGACTCTTTTTCTGTTACTGAAATATTGCTATCAGCCTTAATCCTTTGCCCTGATTTATCGACTCTTTCCCCTTCTACTAAAACTTCTCCCGCCATAATGGCGCTTTTGGCTTTCTCTCTGCTGGGAAAAAATCCCTTTTCGGCCAGTAATATATCCAAACGTTCTTTCTTTGATTTTTTCAAACCTATAAATTCACCTCTCGGACTGAAACTCTACCTGTTAAAACTAAATTAGCGCGCATAATATCCCAGCCATTAAAATCCCTATAAAGGCTCCTACTATAACTTCAAAAGGAGTGTGTCCAACTAATTCTTTTAAATTTTTATCTCTGATCTTTCTTTCCTCAAAAAATTCTAAAATAATTTTATTTAATACTTTAGCCTGTTCTCCTGTCTCTCTCCTTACCCCAGCTGCATCGGCCATAATAATAAAAGCTATGACTATAGCAAAAGCAAATAAAGGAGAGCCCCAACCTTCTTTTAAGCCAATGGTTACAGCTACACACACAGAAAGGGCGGAATGAGTGCTGGGCATCCCTCCTGCTCCAATAAATCTCCTCATATCCCATTTTTTTTCGGTAATATAAAATACCATTAGCTTTAAGATCTGATTTACAACCCAGGTTATAAAAGCAATTATTATAATCTTATTTCTAAAAATTAGAGATAAGTCAGCAATATTAATCTCTATCACTCCCCGTTTTTCTATATTATTTATTCGGCTTTATGGTTTAATCCAATCTTCATCTCTAAGTAAAGGCATACTGATGTCTATATGTCCGACTAAACTATCTTTCTCATTTCCTCCCACTAATATTTGCACGCCTTTAATCGGAAGGATTTCAGTTAAAGTATTGACTATAGAATAGACGGTCATCAATTCACCACTGCTTCCTCCCGGATGATTTTTAAATATTTCTTCCGATAGGTCTACATAGACAATGTCATCAGCAATATATACTTCATTGACTTGGGTTCCTTGAGGAATTGTAGGATAAAGTTCGGAATTTTCCGGACCTTTTATCAGCTCAATAACTACTTGTCTGGCCAAAGAAGGAGTTTGAGATATTTTTCTTTTTTCCGGCTCCAAGTACATTGCTTGAGAATCAGAAAAGTAAAGGTTCACCTCGATCATCTCTTCTATCGGCACAGGTTGTACTTCTTTTATTTCTTCTTCCTTATAAGGTATTTCCCTGGTAATAATAGGCTTTTTTGTATACCTTTCCCAGATAGGTACAATAAGCTTATTAAATAATGTGAAGCTAAAGATTACAATTATTACCAATATTAATAATATGAAGATGATTTTCAGGTTATTTCTTTTCTTCTTCGACCTTCTATTTTTTACCATAATATTTTATCCTATTCACCATTATCAGGGGTATTTTCTATATAATATTTTATTGCTTCAAACAGGGCTTGAGCAGCATTTTCTCTAAACTTATTGGTTTTTAATAATTCCTCCTCTTTAGGATTAGAAATAAAACCAACCTCTACAATCACTGCTGCCATATTCGCTCCTTTTAATACAACAAAAGGAGCTTGTTTTATCCCCCTATTTTCTAATTTTAGATACTCCACTAATTTTTTTTGGATAATATCAGCTAAATCAAAACTATACTTGATGTTAGCGCTCTCTTCCAGGTCACCGATAATCAAGGCTAAATCAGTATCTACCTCCGGATGAGCCCTGCTGGCTCTATTTTCTCTGTCTGCTACATCTCGGGCAGAAGCACCGATATATTTGGAGCTTAACAAAAAAGTCTCTATCCCCGCAGCACTAGGACGATGATTTAAAACTGAATTAACATGTATACTTACAAATACAAAACCATTCTTCTGGTTAGCAAAATTTGTTCTATCTTCCAAGTAAATAAATTCATCTTTATCTCTGGTTAAATAGGCAGGAATGTCTGCATTTTTTAACAATTTCTCTAAATAAAGAGAGATTCCTAAGGTAACTTCACTCTCTTTCAAGCGGGTAGGCCCGATCGCTCCCGGGTCTTTTCCACCATGACCGGGGTCGATAATTACTACTCTCTTACCGATTATTTCGGGCTTAGAGATAAGCTTTTCTTCGGGTTTAGCGGGAACGGGAAGAGTTTTAGTAATATCTGCCCCTTCACCTGATTTGAATATATCAATCACTACCCTATCGGGTTCAATAAGGCTGAAAAGTTCATATCTGACTTCCTGATAAAGATCAAATACTACTCTGGTAATTTCCTCGTTAAATTTAGCTGTCCTTACTGTTTTTATCGTCCCATCATCTATCTGTATCTGTTTGGAAGTATCTTCTAATTTTGCAATAGAACCCATTATATCGATAAAAATTCTATCCGGATTTATTAATTTATCTGCTCTAAATTCTGTCTTTTCAGATAAATCTATCACCACCCTGGTTTTATCGGGATAAGAATAACTTCGGACTTTCAACAGATAAGGCCTTATGGTATCAACAAATAAAGTCTTGGCCTGGTTATCCCATTTAATATCTACTTCGGCAATAATTTTAATTACTTCCAAGGGAATCATTACCCGATTATCGATAATTCTGGCTGGCATTTCCAGAGGAATTACCTTTTTATCTATCTCCAAGGAAGGTTCGTCTATTACTAAACGAGCTGTACGACTATTAATATTTATAGTCATTAACTTTAAAGCCGGGAACCAGGTAATCCTTCCACCTAAAGCTTCTACTACATTACGAGCTGAAACAAATAATCGGTCATTCTCGATAACTGAAGGGATAACGGTTTCGAGGGGGTTATTATCTAATAGTATCTTTATTTCTGAAGATTGAGCTAAAACCGAAGAAACAAGAAATAAAATAGCAAATAAAGCTGTTATTAAAATTATGCAGAATATCTTTTTCATATAACCTATTTTATCCCTCCTGGACTAAATATCTAAAGAATAAAACTTTCAAGATGGCTGCTAAAGGAACGGCTACTAATACACCTAATATTCCTAACAACTGACCACAAATTAACATTGATAAGATTACCGTTAAAGGATGCAGGCCTAATCCTTTCCCCAGGATATTAGGATTAAGATATACCGCCTCAAGTTGATTAACTAAAATAAATAAAACTACGATCATTAATAATGTCCACCAGGGACTGCCCAAGGCAAAAATTAAAGTTAGAACAACTCCCACAATGGGTCCTAAATAGGGAATAAAATTAAAAACCCCACTAACAATTCCGATAATCAAGGCGAATTTTAAGTTTAAGAAATATAGTCCTATGCCTATTAAAACTCCCACAATAAAACAGACTATTATTCGACCACGAATAAAACCACTGACAATATGATCTATTTCCTCCAGTACTTCTTTAAATTCTTTTTTATTTTCCTTTGATACATAAATATACAAATTTTCTTTAAATTTAAACATGTCTCTCATTAGGTAAAATAAGATTAATGGAACAAATACAATACCAAAAGTGATACTGGAAACTATATTGGATAAATAAATGATAATGCTTTGGGAAAAACCTAAAACATTCCTCTGCAGTTCAGATAAATTTTCTTTAAGCAAAACCTCTACGTCAGCCGGGTTTATAAACTTAGAAAGCTGCGGTTCTATAGATAAAATTATATTTTGGTAATTTTCGATAAACTTAGGAATTTCTCTATATAAAACATTAAGCTGGTTAATTACGCTGGGGATTAGAAAAAATATAGTCAGAATTAACAAGGTTATTATTATTCCAAAGACAATAATGATAGCCAATACCTTCGGAATTTTTTTATAAATAAGATACCTATACAGCGGATCAAAAAAATAAGCTAACATCAAGGCAATACTAAAGTATATGAACAGCCACTTTAGCTTGCTTAATACATAAAACAGCACCACAAAGCCAATAGCCACGCTGATAATAAAATTTAATCTCTTATCTTTTACAAATTCCATAAATATTTTCCACCTGAAACAACTTTTTACTTATCTATTTATAGCAGATTAGCTCGGATTATTCAATTTTTTCAGCTTTAAGGATCCTATCCCAAGTATCCCGCAAAGATACAATTCGGTTAAACACTAACTTATCCGACCTTGAATCGGGATCAACACAAAAGTAACCTTTTCGCATGAATTGGTATCTGCTTCCGGGAGCTGCTCCCGCCAAACTGGGTTCCACCAAACAATAGGTTAATACTTCCAGGGAGCTTGGGTTAAGCTGTTTTCTAAAATCTTTCTCTTCTTCTTGCCCTTCTATCCCCTCGTTCTGATCCAGTAGAAGATGGTCATATAAGCGCACCTCCGCTTTTACAGCATGGCCTGCGGAAACCCAGTGTAAAGTGCCTTTTACTTTACGTTTAGCACCCGGTTTACCGCTTTTGCTTTCCGGGTCGTAGGTACAGTGTACTTCTTCTATCTCTCCCGTTTTTTCATCCCGAACAAATCTTTCACATTTGATAATATAGGCATTCTTTAACCTGACCTCACAACCGGGAGCCAGACGAAAATACTTTTTCGGCGGGTCTTCATGAAAGTCTTCCCGTTCGATGTAAAGAATCCTGGAAAAAGGTATTTTGCGCGTTCCGGCGGCAGGATCCTCAGGGTTATTTTCTGATTCCATCTCTTCCACCATATCTCCAGGATAATTATCAATAAACAGCTTTAAAGGATGCAGTACCCCCATAACCCGAGAAACCCTCAGGTTCAGATCCTCACGGATACAATGTTCCAGAAAACGGACATCCACCATACTATTACTCTTGGATACGCCGATACGGTCACAGAAATTTTGGATAGACTCCGGAGTGTACCCCCTGCGCCTTAAACCAGCTATGGTTGGCATCCGAGGGTCATCCCATCCTGCTGTATAACCTTCTTCCACCAGCCTACGAAGCTTCCGTTTACTCATTACTGTATTGGTTAAGCTAAGACGGGCAAATTCGATCTGCTGGGGTGGATCTGGCAGGTTTAAAGTATTAAGAACCCAGTCATATAATGGACGATGGTCTTCAAACTCCAGGGTACAGACGGAATGAGTGATTTTTTCGTAATAATCCTCAAGAGGATGAGCATAATCGTACATAGGATAAATACACCATTTATCCCCCGTTCGGTGATGAGCAGCCCTTAAAATACGGTAAAGTACAGGATCTCTCATATTCAGATTAGGCGAGGACATGTCAATTTTAGCCCGTAACACCCGGGAACCATCGGCAAATTCACCGGCACGCATACGCTTAAATAAATCCAAGTTATCCTCCACAGATCGGCTTAGATATGGGCTTTCTTTTCCCGGCTCCTTGAAACCTCCCCTATACTTTCTGATTTCTTCAGGGCTCAGGTCGCACACATAAGCCTTGCCTGCTTTAATCAGACGAACGGCGTAATCATACATCTTCTCAAAATAGTCGGAAGCATAAAAAAGCCTGTCATCCCAGGTAAATCCCAGCCACCGAACATCGTTGATTATGGAATCAATATACTCCACATCTTCCTTGCTGGGATTTGTATCATCAAAACGGAGATTGCATAGGCCATCATTTTGTGCAGCCAAACCAAAATTCAAGCAGATAGACTTTGCGTGCCCGATGTGCAGGTACCCATTAGGTTCCGGGGGAAACCGCAGATGAATCCTTCCATGATATTTATTCGTTTTTTTGTCTTGATCAATAATCTCTTGAATAAAATTAACTGTTACTTTAGACTCTTGGAAATCCACAAACCCGCCCCCTTCCTTTATTTTGCATTGAGATTTTTACCCAAGGCTTCATAGTATAGGCTAACTATTGTTTTATATTACTATATTTCTCTCTAAAAATCCATCTTTTCCCCTGTCAAAAATATTTTAATCTTAAATCATTATACAAAGAGGGACACCAAAGTGCCCCTCTTGTTTAACTGTATATTTTTTAGTCATAGACTATATTTTATTCTTGAGCATAATAGAGATTTCTGCCCCCCA